>ENA-OQVM01003125-OQVM01003125.1-marine-metagenome-genome-assembly--contig:-NODE-3125-length-18291-cov-4.654497_pt1 | contig 18291 bp, 14 predicted proteins | sample MGYA00237776_ERZ505498 | MGnify/ENA primary metagenome ERZ505498 (study PRJEB26159, sample SAMN06265151) | marine metagenome | isolation source: Helgoland LTER site | place: Germany:Helgoland, sampling... | reverse complement strand
CAACGCTTGCGGTTGGCGGTGAACCTTCTGAGCCAGTGCCACCGGAAGAACCGGTGACGCCAAAGGAGACGCCAGTACCTTCACCGCAGGAATATCCCGAACCGCCGGGTGAAATTCCGCCCGAAACGCCGCCGGATGTCCCACAGCTACCCGGTGAATTGCCGCCCGCACCGCCACCCGAGGCTCTGCCCGGGATCCTGCCGCTGCGTGCATTGTCCGGGCGCGACGTTGTCACGGAACTCTCGAACCCGCGTCTGGAACGCGCCATTGGCGTGATTTATCGCCCCGAGACCGAGCTTGCCAGCCACTACTTCGAAGCCGAGCTTCCCCGCCAGTTCGACGAATACATCTGGGTCGACAAAACCAGCGCGGTAACGCCGCTGGCGACCGGACAGATGCGGGGCCTGCCCGATACCTACCCGTTCGGGACATGAGCAGAGTGCGGCCTGCTGAACACGTTACCCCGTTTCAACGGGTAGCGTGTTCTTGACAGCCGAAACGCTGGTTGGGGACGTTGCATAGTGCTGTCTGCATTCGTCCTCACGACCGCGGACGACACGCAGTCCGGCCAGCGAACCCGTCCGTTCGGTAACAACGGTGCGGCGACCCTCAGGACCGTCTGCGTCCTGGAAATAAATGACGACCCAATCGCGGGTGCGATCCAGTTCATGCGCCCGCGCCGTATTCGAGTACAACGCGGTCAGATGCCAGTCACCGCGCCGGGCGTGCAGGATCGGCAGCCACGCCTCACCGGTCGGATTAAATCGTTTCGGGGCGATGCGCCGCAATTCTCCGGCTTCGGCCTGTGCGCGGTAAAGATCGTCCAATTCCAGCAAAAGTGAAACCGGTGGCTCGTCACCGCCATGGGCCGCCGTAGTTTCGCGGCGATGTCGCGCCAGTCTTTGGTCAAGCACCGCCAGAATGGCCGCCCGCCGCCTTGGCCCTATGCCGGGGACATGTGTTTCGCCGAGGCGAAGCGCGGCTTCCAAATTTTCCAGCGTTTCGATGTCCAGCGTATCAGCCAGGCGTCTGGCCAGTTCCGCGCCGATGCCGGGAATGGACCGGAACAGGGCTTCTGGCGTCAAGCGGCCTTTGAGGCGCTCGAGCTGTTGCCAGTGCCCTGTTGTCAACATCTCGACGATCGCTGCGGCGATGCCCCGACCGATTCCGCGCAACGCGACGAGTGCTTTCGCGCCGCCCGTGTCCAAAATGTCCTCTAGGGGTTCAGAGAGCGCCTCGATTTCGTGGGCGGCGGTGCGGTACGCCTTGATCCGAAACCCATCGTCGCCCTGAGCCTCTAACAGGTCTGCGTATTCGTTCAGGCTCGCAGCGACCATCCTGTTTTGCCTTGGCACGATCGGCATGTCGGTTGCGGTGCGATGAGACATATGTGTCAAGCGCCTGACGCGCGGGTTTGTCTTCGTCTTCGGGCACTTCGACCATCGTCGCTTCGGTCAGAAGCAGGGTGCCAGCAACGGACACCGCGTTTTCAAGTGCGATGCGAACAACCTTGGTCGGGTCGAGGATGCCAGCCTTTAGCAGATCGGTATAGATGTTTCGCGCCGCATCAAATCCCCAGGCACCGGACCCTTTTTTCATTTCGGCCAGCACGACACCGCCATCCATGGCAGAGTTCTGTGCGATCTGCCGGGCAGGCGCTTCGAGAGCGCGGGCGAGACACAGCACGCCCGTCCGCCGGTCGCCTTCCATCTCCTTTGCCACTGTCTCGACGGCTTTGATTACGCGGACAAGCGCGAGGCCGCCGCCGGGCACGACGCCTTCTTCGACCGCGGCCTTCGTGGCGTTGATCGCGTCGTCCAGCGCCTCCTGACGCGATTTCAACTCCGCCTCGGTCGCCGCACCCGCCCGAATGACCGCGACGCCTCCCGAGAGCTTGGCAAGACGTTCATTCAGCTTCTCGCGATCATAGTCCGACGTGCTTTGGTCGATCTGTAGCTTGATCTGCGCGATCCGCGCTTTGATCTCGCCCGGATCGCCGGCCCCACCGACAATGGTAGTCGACTCCCTGTCGACGCGGACAGAAGTGGCCCGGCCCAAGTCATCAAGCGTGAGCTTTTCGAGATCGCCCCCCAGGTCTTGCGAGACAAGGCGACAGCCTGTCAGCGCGGCGATATCCTCCAGCATCGCGCGCCGTCGGTCGCCGAAACCCGGTGCCTTGACGGCAACAACCTTGAGCGTCCCGCGCAGCCTGTTGACGACCAGGGTCGCGAGCGCCTCGTCGTCGATATCCTCGGCCACGATCAGCAGCGCCCGACCCGCCTGCATCACCGATTCCAGAAGCGGCACCAGCGGCCGCAGCCCGCTGAGCTTCTTTTCGTGCAGCAGGATCGCGGGATCGTCGAGCTGTGCCGTCAATGCCTCGGGATCGGTGACGAAATAAGGAGAGATGTAGCCGCGGTCGAATTGCAGCCCCTCGACGACCTCAAGCACCGTTTCGGTCGTGCGGGATTCTTCGACCATGATGGCACCGTCGTCACCGACTTTCTCCATCGCATCGGCGACAAGCTCGCCGATTGTCTGATCGCCATGCGCAGAAATCGAAGCAACCTGACTCTTCTCCTTGCGAGACTGCACCGGGCGGGACAAATCGCGCAGACCCGCCACAGCGGCGGTCAAAGCATCCTCGAACCCGCGCCTGATTTCCACCCCCGAAGCGCCGGCAACCACGTTCCGCACACCTTCTGAGAACAGGGCATTTGCAATGATTGTCGAGGTCGTGGTTCCGTCGCCCACGGCATCACCTGTCCTCTCTGCCGCCTGGCGCAGTAGTTGAGCGCCCATATCTTCCTCCCGCTTTTTCAGCCGGAACTCCTTGGCAATGGTGACCCCGTCGTCACAAACGATTGGTGCGCCAAAATTCTTCTGGATGAGAACGGATTTGGACCTTGGCCCGAGGGTAATGCGGACGGCATCCGCCAAGGCCCCGGTACCCTTCAAGAGCGCTTCCCGGGCCTCTGAACGAAACAGCAGCTTTTTGTAGGACATCACCGCCTCCATTGAATTGGTCTCGGGCCAATCTGGTGCGGCAATACGGTACTGTCGATGACGGCGGTCAATGACATCAAATCTCTTTGGTCGCGTCATGACCGTGTCAGGCACAAGGCGAACGAATTGCGCCCCGTCAATGAACGCCATGCCTTTGGCGATAGCATGTAAGCCCACGCTTTAACCAACAACGTAGTGTCTCATGGACGGGAGGTTGCCATGCCTGATATTCATTCCGGGTCCGCCATTGTGGAACGGCCACATGGGCGCAAGAGCGACGCTCGCTTGTTTCGCCATGTGATGGCTTGCCTCAACCGGTCCCCTGATGCCGCGCGCATATTGGAAGAAGCGGTATTGCTGGCGAACCAGACAGGGGCCGAGCTGACGGCCATGAGGGTTGTGCCCGCCGAGACATCCACGGTTCGCTGCGCCGATCCCGTCGATTGGGAATTGACCAAACGAGATGAAACTGCCGATCTCCTGCGGATGTCCGACACGGCCGGGGCAACCACCGACATACGTGCGATCATAGCTTGCGGTTCGGCCGCGCGGTGCATCCACGACGAGGCGCTCCGACGCGATGTGGACGTTTTGGTATTGGGCACGGGAACATTCGGGACCCCGAGCCAATGGGGTCTTGGCGGGACGGCCAGGCATCTTGCAGAGGTGTTTCACGGTTCGGTTCTGATCGTTCCCGCCAAGATCGCAGATGAGCCTCCGAGGACCCGCCGTATCATCGTCCCAATGGACGGTTCGCCGCCGTCTGAAGCCACGCTGCGCTACGCCGCTGCGATTGCGCGGGATCGCGCGGCCGAACTCGTCATCCTTCACGCCGTGTCAAATGTTGGCCCGGCTGGCACTGGATGGACGGGACAGGAAGGTGAGGCGCTTTGGCGCGAACTCAAGGAAGAGGCGGCACGAACGGCCGAAGATCGGCTTCGGCGTTTGCGGCGATTGCTTCCGGTCCACAGACCCGGCAACCGGGTCCGTCGGCTCAGCGGCGATGAGCCACGCAGGGCTCTGATGAAGGCCATTTGCGAGGAACGGGGTGAACTCGTGGTCCTTTCAGCTCGGGGGCTGGGAAACGATCCGGATCTGCCTATCGGGAGCACTGCGGAATATCTTATCTCTCGTGCGGTGACACCAATCCTGCTGATCCGGAACGCGGAGATGAGCAATCATCGCGCTGGCGGTAAGACACCGAGATGGCCGTCCGCCATGCGGCAAGAAACGTGACGGTGCCGTCTTCGCAGCAGCAGAAACCGGTTCCCGCAGTGTCCCAAAATCAAATACAGCACAATTGCGTGCACACTGGTCCACCAAGAGCCGTTCCGGTGTGGAAGCACCTCGACAGGATTTCCGCCTGGCTGGATGCGGCGCGGCGCATTTGCCGCGCGCCACCGCCCGAAGCCTCAAAGGCGGCAGAGTGGCTCCTCGACAATGAGTATCATGTGCGTCGGGCGGTCCGTCAGGTGCGCGAGGATATGCCACCGGCTTTCTATCGCCGTCTTGCCCGATCCGCCTTGTCCGAAGCGCGGGGGTGCCCGCGTGTGTTTCTCGCGGCACACAGCTACTTTGATGAAACGCATGCGCAGATCGGCGCAGCCACTGCCACAGCTTTCGTGAACGCGTTCCAAGGCGACGAGGGGCTCTCCCTCGCCGAACTTTGGGCATTCCCTTCGATGCTTCGGCTCGTGGCGCTCGAAGAAATCGTGGCGACCTTCTGTTGTCTTGTCCCGGAGCTCGCGCCCCCGTTCAAAGAGCTGGACAGGCCCGGGAACTGGCAAGACCGAAATCCCACCGATGCCCTGTCGCGCGCGATCGTGGCGCTTGGCGCAATCGAGCGAACCGACTGGAAAGCCTTCGTCGAAGCGACAAGCCATGTCGAGGCAATCCTGCGCACGTCACCCGACGGGCTATACCCCGAGATGGATTTCGACACGCGCAACCGGTATCGGCAGGCGATCGAAGCGCTGAGCGAAGGGACGGGACTTTCGGAGCCGGACATCGCGCGTGAGGCGGTTCGCATGTCGCGCGACCATACAGGATCGCCACGTCAGAGCCATGTTGGATGGTGGCTGGTGAATGGTGGCCGTGGCGCGTTTGAGGCTCTGATGGGCTACCGCGGCAAACGTGCCGAAGCCTTGCGCCACTTGGCGCTCCGCCGACCGGGATGGGTCTATGTCACGGGCCTGGTCGGAGTTGCCGCACTTGCGCTTGCCGTCCCGCTTGCGCTGCTTATCGCGTGGGATGCAAGCGGCGTTGCTCTTGCGCTTGGTGGTCTGCTGCTGTCCATGCCGGCTTTGATTATTGCGATGACGGTGACGAATTGGCTTGTCACGCAGATCGTGCCGCCGCGGGTTCTGCCCAAGATGGACTTTCGAAAGGGACTGCCCGAAGGCGTCAAAGCGGCGGTCATCGTCCCGGCCATTCTTCGAAGTCCCGACGAGGTTGCCCCCCTTCTGGCGCAGCTTGAACGTCACATGCTGACGAACCCGGATCCGCAGATGCACTACGTGCTTTTGAGCGACCCCGCCGATGCCGCGCAACCCGTGACGGATGAGGATCAGGCGCTTGAGGCCGCGCTCATCGACGGCATGCGCGCGCTGAACCGTCGATACGCGACGTCCGCGCCCTTCGTCCTGCTCCATCGCCGACGCATTTGGAATGCGGCCGACGGGCTCTGGATGGGTTGGGAACGAAAACGCGGTAAGATTGAAACGTTCAACGACTTTTTGCATGACGGGGGCACGGATGCCTTTCCTCTGACCGAGGGGGATGTCGAAGGATTGCGCACCGCAAGGTTTGTCGTGACGCTCGATGCTGACACGATTGCGCCCCCGGGCGCGGTGCACAGCCTTCTCGGCGCGCTTGCCCATCCGCTCAACCGCGCTGAATTCGACGAGGATGGAGAGCATGTCATAGCGGGCTACACGTTCATCCAGCCAAGGATCGAGATATCCCCGGAAGCGGGCGCAGTGTCGCCGTTCACACGGTTCTATACCGGCGATACTGCCATCGACATTTACAGCCGCGCGGTATCTGACGTGTACCAGGACCTATTCGGCGAAGGGATTTTCACCGGAAAGGGGGCTTATGACGCAAAGGCCTTTCGGCGCAGCATGGAGAACCGGGTTCCAGAAAACGCGCTGGTCAGCCATGACCTGTTCGAGGGGCTGCACGGGCGGGCGTCTCTGGCATCCGATATCGTGCTCTACGAAGGGTTTCCGGCGCGGTATCCGGATTTCGCACGCCGTATGCACAGGTGGGTTCGGGGGGACTGGCAATTGTTGCCCTGGCTTCGCCGACTGGCACCGGGACGCAGTGACGATCGGTTGCGCAATCCTCTGACGGTACTCGATCGTTGGAAGATCGTTGATAATCTCCGCCGCAGTCTGATCGCGCCGTCTCTTGTGCTGCTGGCCCTGTGCGGCTGGCTCGTGATTCCCGAGGCGGCGCTGCTTTGGACCCTGCTGACCGTAGCGGCCCCCGGCACTTATCTCGTGACCTACATCGTCACGGGTATCTCGCGCGGGCGTCGCCGTGGTGCCGTGCAGGACCGCTGGCGGCAATTGCGCGACCACGCTGGGCGGTGGCTTCTGGAAATCGCGTTCATGGCAAACGAGGCCGTGATCTGCCTTGATGCCATTGGACGTGCGCTGTGGCGGCTCACCGTGTCGCGGCGCAACATGCTGGAATGGTCAACCGCCGCCCATGTTGCCGCGACCGGAGCCAATACGCGGGCCCGCTTTTGGATCGAGATGGCGGGCGCACCCCTGCTTGGTATCGCCATCACGACCACGCTGGCCGTTTTGGCACCTGCCGCCTTGCCCGGAGCACTGCCATTGCTTGTACTGTGGATCCTGTCGCCAGAAATCGCGTATCTGATATGCCGGCCATGGCAGCCTGCGCAAGACAGCCTTTCGGACACCGACCGAACGTGGCTGCGCCACATCGCGCGGCGCACATGGGCATATTTCGAGACCTTCGCCGGACCCGAAGACAACTGGCTGGCACCCGACAACTACCAGACCGACCCCGAGGCGAAAATCGCCCACCGATCATCGCCCACGAATGTTGGGATGCAATTCCTTTCGTCCATTACGGCACTTGATCTTGGACATATCGGGCTGCGCGACCTCGCGCAGCGCAGCGCGTATGCGCTTGAGGCGCTGGGACGGATCGAACGCAATCAAGGGCATCTTGTGAACTGGTTCGATACATCCACCCTTCTGTCGCTGGAACCTCGCTATGTCTCGACAGTGGACAGTGGCAACCTCGCGGTGGCACTTCTGACGCTGCGCGAAGGCCTTATCGAGGTCGCGCATGGTCCGGCGCTGTCCCGCTCCCTCTGGGACGGGTTCATCGACACGCTGGAAATTCTGGCGGAGGCAGCCGAGGATCTGCCGGACGAACATGCGCAAGTGATACGCGGGCAGGTCCGCGCCCTCAGCGACAGTGCCAAAGCGGCTCGGGATGATCCGGCTGGGTGGCGCAGAGAACTGTGCCGCAGTCTCGAAGAAGACTTGCCCAAACTATCCGGGGCCATCCTGAAAGCGCTAGATGCCACGCCCGGTGCCGATCCGGCCGAATTGCATTTCTGGTTCGAACGCTGCCGCCATCACGCCGCAAGCGTCCTGCGTGATCTCGACACCCTTTGCCCGTGGTTGGCGACCGACGGTTGGACAGAGGTCGAAGACCGCGCCGCCGAGATCGCCAAAATACTGTGCCCGGACATGCCGCTGGGGCAGCTTGATGATGTGTTCGAAAGCACGCAGGACAGCATTGAAAGCCTCGCGAAAATTGGTCTCAAAGGCACCGAGCTACAGACTGCCATTTCCGCCGGGCAGACAGCACAGGTGGCTTTGCGCGACACCCTGTTGGACCTCGCGGAAAAGGCCGGAAGGCTGGCGATGGGAATGGACTTCTCGTTTCTTTATGATCAGGAAACCCGGACGTTCTTTATCGGATACAATCTTAGTTTCGACCGGATGGACGATCATCGCTACGATCTGCTCGCGTCCGAGGCGCGGCTCGCGAGCTACATTGCCATCGCCAAGGGCGATGTTCCGGCAGAACATTGGTTCCACCTGGGGCGGCCGATCTCGCGGTCCTCAGGTCCCATGACGGTCCTGTCATGGAACGGATCGATGTTCGAGTTCCTGATGCCGGCGCTTCTGATCCGCAGCGCTCCGGGTCAGTTGCTGGGCCAGAGCGAGCAGGCCGCCGTCGATATTCAACGTCGCTACGGGGACAGGCTTGGGTTGCCCTGGGGTGTGTCGGAAGCCGCATTTGCCGCACGAGACACGGCACAGAACTACCAGTATCGCGCGTTCGGCGTGGCCGGGCTGGGCATGCGGCAGGGACTTGCGCAGGATTACGTGGTTGCCCCCTACGCCAGCGCGCTTGCGCTGTCGGTCCAACCGCGGGCAGCCGTGAGCAATCTACGCCGATTAGAGGCGCTGGGCATCAGGGGGCGCTACGGCTTTTATGATGCCGTTGACTTTACACCCTCGCGGCTAGGCGAAGCAGACAGCCACATGCCGGTTTTCACCTATATGGCGCACCATCAGGGCATGCTTCTGTCCGCCATTGGCAACGCGCTCAACGACAGCGTTTTTGTGCATCGTTTCAACCGCGACCCGCACATTTCAGCCATCGATCTGCTGATGCACGAACGGGTGCCGTGGGAGTATATCCCCGAGCCGTTGCCGGACGCGGGATCAACCCTTCCAGAGCAGATTGAACGACGCGTGCGCCCGCTGCACGGCTGGCCGGCAGAGGATACAGATGCGCCGCAGGTTCACACGCTCGGGAACGGCCATTTCTCGGTTTGGCTGTCGAGCGCTGCAACCGGAAGTATCTGGCGACACGGGCAGTCGCTCACCAGATGGGCCCGTGATCACATCACAGACACCGGAGCGGCGCGGCTGTTACTGCGCGATGCCGAGGATGGTGCGATATGGGAATTCCGGCGCACGCCCGAACAATGGGTGGATGTGATGTTTTACGCTGAAAAAGCGTCCTTTCACCTGCAGCGCCATGACATCGCCGCAACACAAGAGATTTGCGTCGCGGCAGCCGATGACGTCGAGATCCGGCGTGTTACGCTGGTCAATCATGATGATCGCCGCCGGACGGTCGACGTCACAACCTATGCGGAACCGGTTCTTGCGCCGCATGCTGCGCATGAGCGCCATCCGGCCTTCAGCAAGCTCTTTGTCCGGAGCGAGATATTACCCGACATGAACGCTTTGCTGTTCACCCGGCGTCCACGTCGGCCCGAAGATGTGCCCCCGGTGATGCTGCACCGGCTCTTATGTGAGGAAGGGGGCGTGGTCCTAGCGGGGACTGAAACCGACAGGCGGGCGTTGGTCGGTCGCCACGGAACTGGTCTGTGTGCCGCAAGCGCGGAAATGACGGGGGCGGCAGGTTGGACGCTTGATCCGGTTGCAGCGCTGCGGGCGCGGGTCAGTCTTGCGCCGGGACAACGTGCGACATTCGCTTTCCTAACGATCGCAGCCGGGTCGCGGCACGCGGCAATCGAGACGGCAGAACGCTATGCCAGTGCCGCCGCACTGGACTGGGCTTTTGAGGATGCGGCCCGCTCAGCCGCGGATGAGGCCTATCGTGTCGGCCTGATGCCATCGGAAATGATCGATACACAGCGTCTGGCTACCCACCTGCTCAGACCGACTGCACGGACCGCCGCAAACGCAGAGAGCGCGGGGCCGGGACAGCCTGACCTGTGGGGCCTTGGCGTTTCCGGCGATCACCCGATCATGCTCGTCCGGGTCGCGGATGCAGAAAGCGCCGACTTGCTCCCCTCCATCGTGCGCGCGCAGCGTTGGCTCAGACGAAATGGCCTGAGCTGCGATCTCGTGGTTCTCGGCACGAAGGCCTCCAGCTACGAAGCGCCGATCGGCGCAAGACTGCGCGACGCTCTGCGCGATGCCGGGCTCGCCGAGGGGCTTGGCGGTGACGGTGGGGTTCATCTGCACAGCGTCGATCGAATTTCGCCGTCCCAAGTGCGCGCTCTTGAGACGCTTGCGCGGGTGACGCTCGATGGTGCCGCGCCGACATTGGCGGCGGCGCTGCCGACACCACGGGAAAACCACATCAAACCGCCGGTCTTTGACCCCGGTGGCCAACCGATGACCGAGGCGTCCGAGCCTTTGGAACGGCCCCAAGACCTGATTTGTGACAACGGCCTCGGGGGCTTTGTCCCCGGAAGTGGGGATTATCTCATGCAGACCGCGCCGGGTCTGATGACCCCAGTGTCGTGGTGCAATGTCATTGCCAACGACACGTTCGGCACGATCGTCACGGAATCCGGGTTGGGTTTCACCTGGAGCCTGAACAGCGGGGAATTCCGTCTGACACCGTGGTCAAACGATCCGGTCACAGATCCGCAGGGCGAAGCGGTCTATCTGCGAGACGAAGAGACCGCGCAAGTCTGGACAGTCACACCGTTGCCAAAGGGCGATCAGGCACAATGCCGCATCACGCATCGCGCGGGCGAGACGGTTTGGGAGCGGTCATCGCAGGGACTTGCGCAGCGGCTTTCGATTTCGGTGCCACAGGATGCACCGGTCAAGGTGATCAGCTTGGAACTGACGAACACCACCACACGCCAGCGGCGCATAACCGCGACCAGTTATGCAGAATGGCAACTTGGGGCGACCCCGTCGAGCGCCAAGCCGCATGTCAGAACCGGCTATCACGAAGCGGCGCGGGCGCTGATCGCGCAAAGCGGCTGGTCACCGGCATTTGCCGACCAGATCGCGTTCCTGACTGCCAGCCGACAGGCACATGCGATGACCTGCGACCGTGAGGCTTTTCTCGGTGCTGGTGGCACAGCAACACCCGAAGGCCTGCGACGCTGGAGCCCCTGGGGGCGGACAGATTCGGTGGAAGATGCCTGTGCGGTCTATCAAGTGCATCTCGATATCGCGCCGGGTGCTACGGAAAAGCTGGTCTTTGTGCTCGGGGCCGCTAGCAGCCTGGCCGAGATCGAAGGGTATGCCGAGACATTCGCGTCACCGGAACAGGCGGCTGTGGCCACTCTGGCGGTCGCGGATGCCTGGCAGGACCGGCTGGGCGCGATCAAGGTCGAGACGCCGGATCAGGCCTTTGATCTGATGGTGAACCGCTGGCTGCCGTACCAGTCCTTTGCTGCCCGGATCCTCGCACGCGCGGGATTTCAGCAGGCCAGCGGTGGCATCGGGTTCCGCGATCAGCTGCAAGACATGATGGCGTTCCTGTTGTCAGAGCCGGAGCGCGTGCGCGCCCACATCCTCGATTGCGCCGGCCATCAATTCAAGGACGGCGACGTGCTGCATTGGTGGCATCCTCCGGAGGGCCGCGGTGTCAGAACCCGCTTTTCGGATGATATGCTCTGGCTGGTCTATGCCACCCACGCCTATGTCCGCGCGACCGGTGACATATCCATCCTGCAGGAGGAGGTGCCCTTTCTGTCCGCTCCGCCATTGGCCGAGGACGAGGAGGACCGCTATGCCGCGTTCGAAATCGGACAAGCATCCACGCTGCTTGATCACTGTCTTCGTGCAATGCATCGCAGCGCGACGAAGGGTGCGCACGGTTTGCCGCTGATCGGGAGCGGCGACTGGAACGACGGCATGGACCGGATCGGGTATCATGGACGCGGTGAAAGCGTCTGGCTGGCATGGTTTGCAGCACATTGCGGCGATGCCTGTGCCGATCTGGCCGACCTGTCCGGCCGAACTGATGAAGCGACGCTTTGGCGCAAGCGTGCTCGAGACTACCGGCATGCTGTTGAAGCCTCGGCTTGGGACGGCGAATGGTATCTACGCGCCTTTGACGATGATGGTGTCCCGTGGGGGTCGGCGCAGAATGATGAATGTCGGATCGACAGCATCGCCCAGTCTTGGGCAGTTCTGGCAAATGCTCCGAACCGGGCGCGCGCCGAGCAAGCGCTCCGGTCGGCCGCCGCCCATCTGATCTATCCCGAACACCGGCTTGTCCGGCTCCTGACACCGGCCTTTGACAAGACACCACGCGATCCCGGTTACATTCGCGCCTACCCGCCGGGTATTCGAGAGAACGGCGGCCAGTATACCCACGCGGCCACGTGGCTCGGGTTGGCCTTTGCGCGGCTCGGAGATGGCGATGAAGCGTACCGGATATTCGACCTGATCAACCCCGCGCGGCGCAGCGCAACTCTTGAGGATATGCGCACCTACCGGGGTGAGCCCTACATCATGCCAGCAGATGTAGGTGGTGCGGCCCCGTTTGAAGGTCGGGCTGGATGGACTTGGTATACCGGTGCTGCGGCCTGGGCGTGGCGTCTGGCGGTCGAAGGTATCCTTGGGCTGGAACTGCGCGGTGGTGCCTTGCGCATTGCCCCCTGCCTGCCTTCGGGCTGGACCGGTTACCGCGCCACGGTGCGGGGACAGGCCGGGGCCATTGAAATAGAGGTACAGCAAGTCGATTGCAGCGACGGCAGTGCCGCCAACACACCAGATGCGGGCGGCGAAAATGGCACGCACGTCGCGTTTCCAACCGATGGATCGACCCGTCAGGTCCGCGTGCAGGTTTGCCGCGGCGGCATCAAGCGTACGCGACAGGCCAGCACAAGCGAATGAGCGCCCGCTTGCGCGCTATCAATCCCTAACGTGCCGATTTGGCTATTCTGAAGCGAAAGATGATGAAGGAGAAAGGCCAATGCAGATCAACGAATTGCCACGCTACGACATGTCGATCAACACGACAGGATGTTGTCCAAAGTTCAATCCCGAGGGATGGGACGGGCAGGATTTGCATTTCCGCGACAAGCCCATGGTGCGGGCGGTGACGATGTCGGCCATGCATGTGCCGCTGAACATGGGGCGGGTGTTTTCGCGTGTTCAAGGCCATATCGAAGATGCCGGTGCGTTTGACCCGGACGACTGCATCGTTCTGTCCCGGGACATGTCGCCCTGGGCCAGCGAACACTACTTTTCCGTCTGCACGCCGGTCGAAAACGAGGAGATGACCACGCTGTCCGGAGACTTCGTCACCAAGGTCTTTGAGGGACCTTATCGTGAGGTCATCAACTGGTATGGGGAGATGGAGGACCTGGTCCGCGAACACGGCGGAACGCCGGGCGATATCTATTTCTTCTACACGACCTGCCCGCGTTGCGCGAAAGCCTACGGCGAGAACTACGTCGTTGGTGTGGCGGAAACGTGCGCCGCTTAGAAAGCGGGCACCGGAAAAGTGACCACCCGCACCTCGATCTTGCGCGCGGCCATGCCTCCGTTCTGAACGTCATGATCGATCTGCTTCAAGGTTTCTGCAGTTTTGCCGTCGATCAGGACTTCTGAACACGTTGCACAACGCAGAGCGGGTATCCGTTCTATCACATACGGCTTTTCCCCGCTCCAGATCGGTGTCGTGGTTTCGCATGCGACGAGGTCAGACCCGCCGCAACGGGAGCATGTTCTGCTGGGTTGATCATTGACGTTCGAGACGTTGGCTTCGGGCATGTGTCGGGCCTTTCTCTGGGTCGGATCGACTGCTGGATGGGGGCTGAAAACCTGAGTGTTCGGCCGTCTTGGATGTCCCTGCGGCGCAGAACCTCGGCACAGGCCCGATTGAATACGAGGCTGTGGCGTTCAACCAGACCCACAAGGCGAAAAATGAATGCCCCGGCAGTGGACAGTTGGGGACTAGTCGGGACGTCTGCCGGGGCAAGCCTGCGTCTCCATGGGGGTGGAGGCGCGGCAACTTGTACTGCTTCGTTGTCTCAGGCGGCGGACTTCACCTCTACCTTGCGCTCTTTCTGTTTCGCCTCAGGAGTCTTTGGCAACGTCACAGTTAATACACCGTTGGCGAAATCTGCAGAAACGGCGTCCGCGTCGACGCCGGAGGGCAGGGATAGCGTGCGCTGGAACTCTCCGTAGCGGCGTTCACTGACGAGATAGTCCTCCTTCTCCTCTTTCTTTTCCTCCGATTTTTCGCCGCGAATGGTAATCGTTCCATCGCTCATCTTGATGTCGACATTCTCGGCGGTCATTCCGGGCAACTCGGCTGTGATCCGGTATTCACCGTCACATTCCACGAGTTCCGTCGCCGGTTGCAGAGCCCATTCAGCACTTGCGGGGAACAATGAATGTACCCGGCGCGATAGCGGTTGCCGCCAGCGACCTGCACCGAAATCGTCAAACAATCGGTCGATTTCGTTTCTGAGCGAAAGCATCGACGGCCACCCCTCGACGGTCGGTGTTGGCGTCTCTTTGCGCACTTCAATCGCGGACTTCTTCTTGGACATCCTCAGGTCTCCTTCTGGCAAGGCCGCGCTTCTGCACGGGCACAGGTTCAATGACAAAGTCGACTTTATATGCGCTGCGCGGCTGTGAATTGATCGCGGTCATTCGGCCATCAGTTTTAAGTGGTTCAAACCGGGTTTCGTTCCGCTTTGATGGGATACTTTCTCCCATGCGACCTTTGCGGGCTGCTCCACACCCGCGAGGGCCGCAAGCAAGTCGAGATCGCGAATCAGGAACCGGTATGGGGTAAGGCTGGTGACCAGGTCTTTTTCTTCGAGATACCGCAATGTCCGGCAGATCGTCTCGACAGCGGTGTTGGTCAGGTCGGCCCAGTCGCCCCGGTCGATTTCCATGCTCAAAACGAGGCGTCCGTCGGGGAGCGGTTCGGTCGGCATGAACTCGATCGCCTTGACGAGGAAGGCAATGATCCGCTCGCGGCTGTTCAACGTGCCATTGCGCCAGAGCTGGCCGAGAAGGCGATGGTGCTGATGGTCTATCTCGCGCAGCATCAACGCGCGGAAGCGCTGATTGATGTCCACTTGCCGCTTGATTGTCGCACTGTCGTAAAAGCATATTTCGACGTCAGTGGCGGCCTCGAAATCATAGTCTTGCTCTCGTCCGGGAAGCCCGCCAACGATGTCTCCGGGCGTCGCCAGACCCACCAGAATACGTTTGCCGCTTACCTTCATCACGGATCTTCGTGCATAACCGCGCCGGACAATTCCGAAAAATCCGCTACTTCTATCTTGATCGAATATGCGCGTTCCTTGGTCAAAATGGCGGAAAACTGGCACAGGATTGCCGAAAACAGACTCATCCTTGATGATGCGGCAGAATTGAGAACCGCGTAACTTGCAGCCGCGACACGCTTTAACAGGTGCGTGGGTATCGGTGCGGTGCCAAGGCACCTCCATTCCCAACTTATGTGCAGTCTGAATCATGTCTATGGCTCCTTTCCAAGCGCCTGAATTACCGTTTCGCGCAGGTCCGTTTCGGGCAGGTTGATGAGATTGAGATCGCGTTCGAGGATCACGGCACTGTTCAGGGACGCGGGCATTTCGCGGCGCAAAACCCCCAGCATTTTTGGTGCGGCAAAAATCGCCAAACGGGTCAAATGCCCCTTGCGAAAGTGGCCTTGCAGAACGCTGAGAGTTTCCTGTGCAAAATCCTGCATGTCGCGCTGGACCGGGTCGGACCCGGGTTCCATGGCAGAGCGCCGCCCGTCCGCACCTGATGCGAAGCTGCGGCCAGCCCTGTCGGAAAGGTAATCGCGCAGATGGGTCGAATTCGTTTTTCTGACGAGTTCTATCGGGTGCTGCGAATCGCTGTTTTCAAGATCCCGCAGAATGCGGGCGCGGACGCCATCGCTCACCAAAGCCCATATTTTATGACGCATCACATCCCCCACCTTGAGCACTTTGCGCATTTAAAATGTAAGCTGACTTGTACCGGAGGGTCATTGATATCTGTCAATTTCGGCCCGGTTCACTGGTTTACCCTTTCCGGTAGCAGAGCCAGAATCACAGTGCTGCTCAAACATCGGTGATCGCCACGAAGGTGGTGGGATGCGCTGGCTTTGCCAAGAAATCGGGGGTTACGAGATATATGGCAAAAGAGACGCGGAAAGTGACGGCCCAAGATTTGGTCAGGTCGACGACATTTACGCAGCTTCGCCCAGAGACACAGGACGCGCTGGAGGCGATGTGCCGTGTGAAAGGCTATCGCGCCAATCAGACAGTCGTTCATGCGCAGGAAGGATCCGATTACATCGGCTGCGTTTTGTCCGGCATTTTGCGTATGCAAAAGACATTGGTCGATGGGCGAGAGCAGATCGTCGGGCTTCTTGTCGAGGGGGATTTTTTTGGAAGGGTTTTTGACGGCGCGGCAGAGTTTTCCATCGAGGCAGCGACAGACGCGAAATTCTGCGCGTTTCCCCGTGCGGAATTCGAAGCCCTGCTGACGCAGTCACCGGACCTTGAACGCGCTCTTTTGTTGAACATCAACGACGAACTGGACCGGGCGCGAGAGTGGTTGATCATTCTTTCAAACCAGAAGATCGTCGGTCGCATTGCCGGTTTCCTGCTGCTTATGTGCGCGCGCTTTGGCTATATTGACCATATTCTGCAGCCAAGACCGGAAGGCGTCGAGGTCAAGATACCAATCAACCGGTCCGATCTGGCCCATCTGTTGGGCACACGACCGGAATCGATATCTCGCTCGCTGCATGCGCTTAGCGATCAGGGGATTATCGGCATACTCGAACCGAACCGGTTGCTGATCCGGGATACCAAGGCCTTGGCCCATGCGGCCGACGAAGACGAAATCGAGGCTGCAGCCACCCTTCAGGATCTTTTTAAGAACCATCGTCCCGGGCACTGACCGATGTCGACAGGTCAGCTCGGATCACGATGGTTTTTCGGGTGTCCTGCAGCGCTGATCTGCGTCAGTCCGCTATTGTAACTGACGCCGCATAGGGCCCCTTGTCCCCCTGCATCTCGCGAAACCGGAGCCGGGTGCCTTTGCCCAGATCCCCCCAGTCGTCAGAGGTCAGGCTATCGCGCTGGAAATATACCTTTCGGCCATCATCGGCCTGCACCCAGCCATATCCAAGTTCGGGTTCCAGTTCGGTGATCTTACCATGCAGCACGGGCGGATGATGCTTTACCTCAATGCCGTCCATCTTCTTTTTGCGCTTCTTCAATACTGTCTCGGCGGCGGTGAATGCGCGGTTCACGGCCAGGATCAAATCATCCTGTGCGCTGCCTTGGGCGACTTCCTTGGAAATCGACAAATCAGGGCCGGGCAGATGCAGGTTAAGCCGAACCTTGAAGACGCGCCCGTGCCGTTTCCTTTTCTGCGGTGCTTCCATCGTCACCTCGCATCCGGTGAGGCGGTCGTGCCGCAGTTCCAGAACCTTGATGCGTCGGTGCACGAGATTCTCTACCGCCGGTGAAGGGGCAAGGTTGTGATAAGATATCTTCGGCGGTGCCTGCATCGCTCCAATCCTTATTACCGTTACTATGGGCAGGCGGCGGTGTAATAGGTGCCGTCGCCGCGGGCATAGGCGCAACTGTCTTTGGCTGTATTCTGCGCGACAACCGTACCTGCAGCGGCCCCGGCAAGCGCTGCGATCAGTCGCCAATCGTCATCCGCTTTCAGTGCGTCAGCCGTAATCAGGCCTGCAGCTGCTCCGCCGGCGAGACCAACCAGCGTTCGCTGTTCGGTGGTGAGATTTTCGCAGCCGGCCGTCGCGAGAACTCCGGCGAGGGCGAGTATGCTGGTAAATTTGCAATTCATTAAACTAACTCCTTGATGTCTGGCCATTGTGAAACTCTGTGCTCAGCCCGGGTTTATGGATGGTGATCCGCCACTGCCTGCAAAAGCTCGCCTGACAATTCCCTGCTGACCGAATGGGAAATGTCGCCAAGGCTCAGCATACCCACGAGCCGTTTGTTATCGTCGAGGACCGGAAGTCGACGGATCTTCTTTTGGTCCATAAGATGAATGGCATCTTCTACCGTCTCGGTTGTCCGGCAAAAGACGATGCCTTTGGTCATGATGTCTTGGGCGGTTGTTTTTCTTGGATCGCGTCCCGCCGCGATCACCCGAAGCGCGATATCACGGTCAGTGACCATGCCGATCAGCTTGTCATCCTTGCCAACCGGAATTGCGCCGATATCGTCCTGTTGCATTTTCTTCGCCAATTCGCTGACTGGTGTGTCGGCGGTCGCCCAATCGGCCTGTCGATGCATTGCCGCTGCAATTTCCATTTTGAGTACTCCTTTCAGCTTTGCTTTCATTGAATGATAGGGCCTTTGGCGCGCCGGTTTCATTGACTGCCGTCAAGCGGACGATGCAATTGCTTGATCGCATCGGCAATCAGCGGGGCACAGGTCAGGATGCGCAGTCGGTCGCCAAGCTTTCCCTTGGTTGCCTCGATCGCGGCGACGCTGTCGGTCAGGGTGAGGCTGTCGACCAGAGTATTGCGGGAAAA
>ENA-OQVM01003122-OQVM01003122.1-marine-metagenome-genome-assembly--contig:-NODE-3122-length-18298-cov-29.976291_pt1 | contig 18298 bp, 17 predicted proteins | sample MGYA00237776_ERZ505498 | MGnify/ENA primary metagenome ERZ505498 (study PRJEB26159, sample SAMN06265151) | marine metagenome | isolation source: Helgoland LTER site | place: Germany:Helgoland, sampling... | reverse complement strand
CCATATTTTCTTGGTCTATGTTTAATAACTTTTTCTTCAATTTTATTATACCCTTCGTTACTTGCTAGTATGGGTATATATCTATGCATTTCGCCATAGACATTTATGTTTTTTATAACTTCATTTTTATAACCTTTTAATCCACAATTAAAATCATTTAATTTAATGCCAGAAGTTAGCCTTGCGCAAAGATTAAAGACTTTTGATGGAAGGTTTTTTGTAAGTACAGGGTCAAATCTTTTTTTCTTCCACCCAGAAAGAATGTCAAGATTTTTATTAATAATTAAATTATACATTTCTGGAATTTCTTTGGGGTCATCCTGTAAATCTGCATCCATGGTAAATACTATATTTCCAGTTACAATTTCAAATCCAGCATGTAAGGCCTGTGATTTCCCATAATTTTTAGAAAACTTTATTGCCTTAAAAGAATTATTTTTCTTACAAATAGAGCTTATAATTTCCCAAGAATTATCATTACTACCGTCATCCACATAAATCACTTCATAGCTAAATGAATTCTCTTTCATTACTGAGTCTATTTTAAGACTTAGTTCTTGTAAAGATTCACATTCATTTAATAATGGAATAACTATAGAAATGTCCATTTTATTCTATTTGGATTCTTTTTTTAATATTAATGATATCAATAATCCAATAACAGAGAAAAATGCTATATTCATGACGTATTGTAACGATATACTAGATAATGAAAAATTACTTTTTTTGGATGCTTCTTCTAAGCTTATTGCTATCATTTCTTTTGACAAACCAAATCCTTCAAGCATTTCTTTAGTCATTACTAGCATTTCTTCATCTAAAATTTTTGCTGCTTCGGGGTCAATTATAACAAAAACTAAAATGGTAGTTAAACTGCCAATAAAATAACCTAATGAAATTGTTATAAAGTATGATTTAAAAGCTTCTGCAAAAGATATAATTCCACTATTTTGTTTTTTTGATTGAATTATTGAGTAAACCCCAAATAAAATTATAAATATTCCAAATCCAATTCCTATGAAGGGATTCAAGAATAATTTAAAATCTATTGAATATGCCATAACAGTAATTATTGTTAGAACACCACCAAGCTTGTAGGCTAAATCTGTTGCAATATTTTTTAATTCAGTTTCCATACTTTTGTTTTTTATATCAACAAATATAGCAAAAGCAATTTCTAGATTAAATAAACTTCAGATTATATTGTTATATATTAAAAAAATATCTAGATTTGCACCTCAAAATTAAAACATTTATTGATGAAAAAAGATATTCATCCTAAGGATTACAGATTAGTAGCATTTAAAGATATGTCAAATAATGACATTTTTATAACTAAATCAACTGCTAATACAGCAGAAACTATTGAGTATGAAGGAGTCGAGTACCCACTTGTAAAAATGGAAATTTCAAGAACTTCTCACCCTTATTATACTGGAAAATCTAAACTTGTGGATACTGCAGGTAGAATTGACAAGTTTAAGAATAAATATTCTAAATTTAAGAAGTAAATCTATCTTAAATATATTATTTGTTAAAGTCTTTCATCTTTTTGAAAGGCTTTTTTTTATTTTTACATAAAATTCAAACCATGAATTATATTTTATTTGATGGCCCTAGTAGAAATAACTTTCTTCCTTTGACCTATACAAGACCTGTAGCAGAAATAAGAGTTGGTATATTAACCATTAGGGAAAAATGGGAAGCTTTTCTTGAATCTACAATTACATTTGTTACTGAGGATTATCTGTCTGAAAAGTTTCCGATGGTAGAGTTTGATAAAAACATTTTCATCAATGCTTCTTTTTTACCCAACGCTAAGATTGTAAATTTAATAATTAATCTAAAACCAAATGAATTAATTAATTCAGGAAATGATTTAATAGCATTTTATGCTAATGAAAGTCAAGATGAGGTTGATTTAGATTCTTTTACAAAAATCGAATACAATGAAAAAGTATTACACATAAATAGCTTAACCGATATATTTAAAATTAATTCATTAGCAATTGAAGAAGATTTTAAATTGTTAACTAAAAATAGAGATTCATCAAAAATTTCCAATACTAATAATCTCATTAACTCTGATAATATTTTCTTAGAAGAAGGAGTTAGTATGGAATATTCAACTTTAAATGCATCTAATGGACCAATTTATATTTCTAAAAATTGTGAAATTATGGAAGGGTCGTTAATAAGAGGTCCATTTGCCATGTGTGAAAACTCTACTTTAAAACTCGGTAGCAAAATCTACGGTGGTACAACAATTGGTCCAAATTGTAAAATTGGTGGCGAAGTCAAAAATTCCGTTGTTATAGGCAATAGCAATAAAGGTCATGATGGTTTTTTAGGAAATTCATTGATAGGGGAGTGGTGCAACCTTGGAGCAGATACAAATACTTCAAATTTAAAAAATAATTATACGGACATTAAAATTTGGAACTATGATAGTAATAAATTTTCATCAACTGGTGAGCAGTTTTGTGGACTTATTATGGGTGATCATAGTAAGAGTGGTATAAATACCATGTTTAACACTGGAACAGTAGTTGGTGTTTGTTCAAATGTTTTTGGATCTGGTTTTCCAAGAAATTTTATTCCAAGTTTTTCATGGGGTGGTAACAAAGGTTTTTCTAACTATAAAATTGAAAAAGCTTTTGAAGTTAATGATATAGTGATGAAAAGAAGGAATTGTGATTTTTCAGATAAAGATAAAGCAATATTGACTCATATAAACGAAATTACTAGCCCTTATAGATCTAATTTTTAGTAACTCGCCTTAGATCTAGTATATTTATTGGATTAACACCTAAATTATTAATATTTTTATGTGTAAACCTAATTACTTCATCATAGAACAAAGGAATTACAATTGATTCTTCCATTATAATAGAATCCATTTTTTTATAGAGCAACTCTTTTTTTATTTGTTTAGTTTCACCCAAAGACTCTTCATATAAGTTGTCATATTTTTCGTTCGAAAAATGTGTATAGTTAGGTCCAAGTGGTGCGAAGTTTTTACTGTAGTATAGCGATAGATAATTTTGAGCATCTGGGTAATCAGCAACCCAGCTTGCTCTAAAGAAATCTAATTTTCCATTTGCTTTGGCTTCTTTTAAAGATGATGCAGGAATTACATCTACAATTATATTAATTCCAATTTTTTCTACTTCTTTTTGAATAAATTCACAAAAAACTAAATAATTACTAGTGGTAGTTAATCTTATCATAGGGTTTTTTTCACCAGATTCCTTAGTATATTCAAGTACTAATTTTTTTGCTAGTTCTGGATTATATTTATAGTATGGTTCTTTAGAATAGCCTGGTAAGCCATCTGGTATAAACCCTGAGTTAGCGTTTACTCCAATACCATTTCGTAAAAATTTGATCATTTTGTCCCTATCAAAACCATAGTTTATTGCTTTTCTTATCAGTTTAGATCTAACACTTGAGTTAGTTGATTTATTATAAAATCCTAGATATTCGGTATTTAAATAAGGAGTTCTTACTAAATTTATATTATCGGAATATTTATTAGATAAGTCACCATTTGTATTTAAAATTTCATCTTTGTATGAGTCATCTAGTCCTGAAATAAAGTCTAAGTTAGATTGTATGAATTCTAAAAATTCACTTTGTTTTTCTGGAATAAATGTTATGGCAATTGCCTCAAGATAGGGTAAAGAGTTTCCTTTCTGATCTTTCTCAAAATAATCTACATTTTTTCTTAAAACTAATTTTATATTTTCTTCCCACCTTTTAAATTTGAAAGGACCTGTTCCAATAGGGTTTTTTCTGAAATCACTTCCGTAGTATTCAACAATTTCTTTTGGAACAACAGAACAGTACTTCATTGATAGAATTCCTAAAAATGCATTGAACGGTTCTTTTAGCTCTATTTTAAATACGCTATCATTAACTGCTTTATAACTTTTAACTTTATCCAATACCCAAGCACCTGGAGATGCTAGTTTTTTATCTAAAATTCTATCAAAACTATATGTAAAGTCATTAGCAACTACTTTTCTGTCATTTAACAATTTATGCTCATGAAATTTAATATTAGTTTTTAAATTAAAACTGTAGGTTTTACCATCTTCGCTAATACTCCATTCTTGTGCAATTGAAGGAATAATATTTAAATCTTTATCCATTTCAACTAAACCATTAAATAGTTGATTTATAACCCATATATCAGCATTATCTTTTGCAAATGCTGGGTCTAAAGAATTAATATTTTTATGTTCATTATATCTAAATACTAAATGATCTTTATCATTCGAATTATTACTGCATGAAAAAAACAACAATATCATTAGTGTTAATTTGATTTTAATAATGATTTTATTCATATAACTTTTAGTTGTAAATTTACTGCTTTGTAAAAATACAAAATGAATTTATTAAATACCGTTGCATTTTACACACTTGGTTGTAAACTGAATTTTTCAGAGACATCTACTATTGCACGTAATTTTGTTGAAAATGATTTTAAAAAAGTCGCTTTTAATGAGCCTGCTGATGTATATGTTATTAATACTTGTTCTGTTACAGAAAATGCGGATAATAAATTTAAAAGTGTAGTTAAAAGAGCAAATAAAAGTAATCCAAATGCCTTTATTATAGCAATTGGCTGTTATGCACAGCTAAAACCAAATGATTTAGCAAATGTTTTAGGGGTTAATTTAGTTCTTGGAGCTAATGAGAAATTTAACATATTACACTATTTAGATAAAATTTCTGTTAATGAACCCCCTCAAGTGTATTCATGCAATATTGAAGATGTCGATAATTATATCAGTAGTTATTCAGTTTCTGATAGGACAAGAGCGTTCTTAAAGGTTCAAGATGGGTGTGATTATAAATGTACTTATTGTACTATTCCTTTAGCTAGAGGTATTTCAAGAAGTGATGACATTAATTCAATTATTAATAATGCAGAAGAAATATCAAAAACTGGAATTAAAGAAATAGTATTAACTGGAGTTAATATTGGTGACTACGGTAAGGGGGAATTTGGTAACAAAAAACATAAAAGCACTTTTTTAGATTTAATAGAAAGTTTGGATAAAACTTCTTCAATTGATAGAATTAGAATTTCTTCAATTGAACCTAATTTACTAAAAAATGAAATTATTTCATTTGTTTCAAAAAGTAATTTATTTGTACCTCATTTTCATATTCCTCTTCAAAGTGGAAATAACGAGATTTTAAAACTTATGAAACGAAGATACCTTAGAGATTTATATGTTGACAGGGTTAAGTTTATAAAAAATTTAATGCCAGACGCTTGTATAGGAGTAGATGTAATTGTTGGATTTCCAGGTGAGACTGATGAATATTTTATGGATACTTTTGATTTTTTAAATTCTATAGAAATTTCTTATTTACATGTTTTTAGTTATTCTGAAAGGGATAACACATTAGCTAGTAAGTTACCTAGTGTAGTTCCAAATGAAGTTAGAAGAAAAAGAAGTAAAATCCTTAGATCACTTTCGCTAAAAAAAAGAAGAATGTTTTATGAGTCTCAATTAGGTAAGTGTAAAAACGTTTTGTTCGAGTCTGAAAACAAAAAAGGATATATATATGGCTTCACAGAAAATTATGTAAAGATACGAGTACCATGGAATCCTGAATTAGTAAATACTATACATCAAGTCGAATTAGACTCAATTGACCAAGGAGGGTTTGTTCGGGTTAAATTTAAAATATTTGAATTAGCTTAAATTCTAATTCCAACAGGTAGCATTCTTTTATATTTTCTATTTTTTCTAATAAATTTAGCTATAATAGGAGCAGTTGGAACAACACTAATTTCTCTATCTCTAATATCGTCAAGAACTAAAACTAAAAATTCTTCGGTAAACGTATTTTCACTTACTGATTCTGGTATTATAAGTTTTGTTAAGAAAATTTTTCTATCTTGGAGGGAGTATTCAATTATCGCTAATTCATCATTTACTTTTAGTTCATATTGTCGTAAAAAAGTGTTATCAGTTAATGCCATGCAATATGAATTTTATTGTAAAATTTATGAAAAATATTTTATGTAAAATTACAAAAAAATATTCGCTATTAGAATTTAATAAAGAATAAAGTATTGAAAACGAAACATATATACCTTATGCCAGGGATGTCAGCTAATCCACTAATCTTTGATAGGATTAAGTTTTCCGATGAAAAATATAAGGTTCACTTTTTGAAATGGATTAAGCCTTTTTTAAACGAGAGTATTGAAAGTTATTCTAAAAGATTGTTGGATTTTATTGAACATGAGAATCCTGTTTTGATAGGAGTATCTTTTGGTGGTTTAATAGTGCAAGAAATTAGTAAACTAATTGAAGTAGATAAAGTAATTATTATTTCTAGTATAAAATCTAACACTGAGCTACCTCTGTATATGAAGTCTGCAAAGTTTTTAAAACTGTATAATTACTTTCCTTTAAAATTATTTGATGATGTGTTTAACATTTCTAAATCTTTAAATATTAATAAAATTTATAAAAAGCTAGATTTAATTGATAAATATTTGTCTGTAAGAGATGAGAATTACTTAAAGTGGGCGATTTGTGAGATATTAAATTGGAAACAAAATAAACCGTTACAAGGAATAATTCACATACATGGTGATAGAGATTTAACATTTCCAATTAGCTTAATTAAAGACTGTATAATAATACCTGGGGGAACTCATGCACTAATTTTAACAAAGTATAATTTGCTGAACAAAAAATTAACATTGTTAATTGAAGATGATAAAATGAATTAATAAAAACTATCTTCTTTGCGATCTTTGACCTCCATAATGTTGATTTGGCATTTGACCTTTTTTCATTTGTGCTTTCATCATCTTTATTTGATCATTTAGCATATTTCTTTTGTCAAGTTTCTGTGCTTCACTTAGTAATTTTTGAGCTTCAATTTTTCTTCTTTTACTAAATGCTATACCTGCAAGATTTAATTTTGCCATAGCTAAATCATGATCCATACTTAATCCAAAACTAATAGCTTTTTTGAAATATTTTTCAGCTTCATTCATGTTGGTTTGCGAAACCATTATACCTTTTAGATAATTGTAATACCCTTGTTGTTTAAGAGTTAATGAAGATTTTGGATTTTTTATTTTTGAAAGCCATTTATTTGCTCCTTCAAAGTTTTGTTTTCTTAACTGAAAAAATGCTAATAAGATCACTTCGTTTTTAAAAAATAGGAATATAAATATTGATGCTAGAAGAATCCACATAATTCCTGCGCCAATGTATCCTTCATTAAATTCATATATTGAATAAATTAATACTCCGACAGCCAAAAAGATTTTAATATATTTATTAAACATTTTTTCTATTTTATTTTAGATGTACAAAGTTAATAAAAACAATTAATAATTTTTTTAAATTTTAGATTTGTCAAAGCGAAAACTCTTTGTATATTTGCCAGCAGTTTTTAATTCAATTAAGAACGCTAAATTTAGTTTTTAAATAAAAAAAATCAAGTCATGCCAAAAAGAACATTTCAGCCTTCTAAAAGAAAAAGAAAAAACAAACACGGGTTTATGGAAAGAATGGCTTCTGTAAGTGGTAGAAAAGTTTTAGCTAGAAGAAGAGCTAAAGGCAGAAAAAAACTTTCAGTATCGTCTGAAATTCGTCATAAAAAATAATGATTAACAATTGTTAATATATTAAAGGTGTTGCTGTTTGCAATGCCTTTTTTTTTATCTTTTTGATAGCTATTTTTGAAATAAGGTTAATATAATCCATAATTAATGCCAAAAAACAATAATTTAAAATCAATTCTTATAATAGGCTCAGGTCCTATCATAATTGGTCAAGCTTGTGAATTTGATTATTCGGGTACTCAAGCTTTAAGATCTTTGCATGAAGATGGGATAGAAACAATTTTAATTAATTCTAATCCTGCAACAATAATGACTGATCCGTCAATGGCAGATCATGTTTACCTTTTACCATTAACAAGTTCATCAATTATTAAAATTTTAAAAGAACATCCACAAATTGATGCAGTTCTTCCTACGATGGGTGGTCAAACTGCTCTTAATTTATGTATTGAAGCAGATGAAAAAGGAATTTGGGAAGACTTTGATGTAGAAATTATTGGTGTTGATATCCAGGCAATCAATATAACTGAAGACAGAGAACAGTTTAGGAATTTAATGTTAGATATAGGAATTCCTATGGCTCCACAATCTACTGCAAATTCCTATCTAAAAGGAAAAGAAATAGCGCAAGAATATGGTTTTCCTTTGGTAATAAGAGCATCTTATACTTTAGGTGGAGCAGGAGCCTCTATAGTATATAAAGAAGAAGATTTTGATGAGTTATTAACAAGAGGTCTTGAAATTTCACCCATCCATGAAGTGATGATTGATAAAGCTTTAATTGGTTGGAAGGAATATGAATTAGAACTTTTAAGAGATTCCAATAATAATGTTGTTATTATTTGTTCCATAGAAAACATGGATCCAATGGGAATACATACTGGCGATTCTATCACAGTTGCACCAGCAATGACATTAAGCGATGCTACATATCAAAAAATGAGGGATATGGCTATACACATGATGAGAAGTATTGGAGATTTTGCTGGAGGTTGTAATGTTCAGTTTGCAGTTAGTCCAGATACAAATGAAGACATAATAGCAATTGAAATAAACCCTAGAGTTTCCAGATCGTCAGCATTAGCTAGTAAAGCTACTGGTTATCCAATAGCTAAAGTTGCGGCAAAATTGGCGATCGGTTATAATTTAGATGAATTAAACAACCAAATAACTAAGTCAACATCTGCTTTATTTGAGCCTACATTAGATTATGTCATTGTTAAAATTCCAAGATGGAACTTTGATAAATTTGAAGGAAGTGACAGGACTTTAGGTCTTCAAATGAAGTCAGTAGGAGAAGTAATGGGTATTGGAAGATCATTTCAGGAAGCTTTACATAAAGCTACACAATCATTAGAAATAAAAAGAAATGGTTTAGGAGCTGATGGTAAGGGTTATAAAGATTACGATTTAATTATTAGCAAGCTATCAAACCCTTCATGGGACAGAGTATTTGTGATATTTGACGCAATTCAAATGGGTATTCCATTAAGTAGAATTCATGATATTACTAAAATTGATATGTGGTTTTTAAGACAATATGAAGAATTGTACCATCTACAAAAACAGATATCTAATTTCACGATTGATACTATTGAAAAAGAATTATTATTAGAGGCTAAGCAAAAAGGATACGGCGATAGACAAATTGCTCATATTTTAAAATGTTTAGAGAGTCAAGTTTATAATAAGCGTCAAGAAATGGATATTAATAGGGTTTATAAGCTTGTTGATACTTGCGCTGCTGAATTCAAAGCTAAAACCCCTTATTACTATTCTACTTTCGAAAGTCAGGTAAAGATTAAAAACAAAGATGCTTACTCTGATAATGAAAGTATTGTATCAAATAAAAAGAAGGTTATCGTCTTAGGCTCTGGTCCAAATAGAATAGGTCAAGGAATTGAATTTGATTATTGTTGTGTTCATGGAGTTTTAGCCAGTGCTGAAGCTGGTTATGAAACGATTATGATTAACTGTAATCCAGAAACTGTTTCTACTGATTTTGATACCGCAGACAAATTATATTTTGAACCTGTTTTTTGGGAGCATATTTATGATATTATAAAGCATGAAAAACCAGAAGGTGTTATTGTTCAGTTAGGTGGACAAACGGCCTTAAAGTTAGCTGAAAAGTTAGAACGCTATGGAATTAAAATAATAGGTACTACTTATAAATCTTTAGATTTAGCAGAGGATAGAGGATTGTTTTCTACACTATTAAAAGATAATAATATTCCATATCCAGAATTCGATACAGCAACTACTGCTGAAGAAGCTTTAGTAGTAGCTAAAAAGTTAGACTTTCCAATATTAGTAAGACCCTCTTATGTTTTAGGTGGACAAGGAATGAAGATTGTAATTAATCCAGAAGAACTTGAAGAGCATGTTGTAAATTTACTAAGATCAATGCCTGATAATAAACTATTGTTAGATCATTATTTAGATGGAGCTATTGAAGCTGAGGCCGATGCAATTTGTGATGGTAAGGATGTTTTAATCATTGGTATTATGGAGCATATTGAGCCATGTGGTATTCACTCCGGGGATTCTAATGCTACTTTACCTCCATTTAACTTAGGGAAACTAGTAATGGATCAAATTAAAGAGCATACTAAAAAAATTGCTTTAGCATTAAATACAGTTGGTTTAATCAATATACAATTCGCAATAAAAGATGAGGTTGTATATATAATTGAAGCTAACCCTAGAGCTTCTAGGACAGTTCCTTTTATTGCTAAAGCATATAAACAACCTTATGTCAACTATGCGACTAAAGTAATGTTAGGAGAGCTTAAAGTAGCAGATATTAATTATCAGCCTGATCTAAAAGGTTTTGCTATAAAGGAACCTGTGTTTTCATTTAATAAATTTCCAAATGTCAATAAGAATTTAGGACCTGAAATGAAAAGTACAGGGGAAAGTATTTTATTTATTGATAATTTAAAAGATGATCAGTTTTACGAGATTTACTCAAGAAGAAAAATGTATTTAAGTAAATAATTATTTACTTAAATATTTATAACTAAATTTAATTCACTTTTTATTTAAAAAAAATGGAGTACATAATTGTTTTATTGATTTTAGTTATTGGTTTTTTGTTTTTTTTAATTTTTAACAAAAAAAATGATAATTCTTCAAATAATGATTTAGCTCAATTTTCAAATACAATAACTTCTCATATTCAAGAAATAAGAAAAGAAGTTAGTGCTAATGCCAAAGAAGGAAGAATTGAGATAGAAGGGAAGTTAAAAGATATTAATAAGCAAATTAATGATTTTCATAAAACTTCTTCTCAAAATATATCAGATCAATTTAAAGAATCTAATAAAGTAATTAAAGATGTAACCATTGAACTTGAGAAGATTAAAGGTACTAATGAGCAAGTTTTAAGTTTTGCTAATCAAATGAAAACTCTTGAAAAAATCCTAGGTAATCAAAAACAAAGAGGTATTCTTGGTGAGATTCAGTTAGAAAATCTGTTAGCTAATGTACTACCACCAGAGCTCTTTCAAATGCAGTACAGTTTTAAAAATGGAGAAGCTGTAGATGCAATTGTAAAAGTTGGAGATTATATTATTCCAGTCGATGCAAAATTTTCGCTTGATAATTATAATAAAATGATTGAAAGCAATGATAAGCTTGAAATAGATTTACTTGAAAAAAAGTTTAAATCTGATATAAAAAACAGAATTGATGAAACATCTAAATATATTAGGCCTAATGAAAAAACCACTGACTATGCGTACATGTTTATTCCAGCTGATGGATTATATCAAGATTTATTAAATAGTAGAGTAGGAACACTTCAAATTAATTCTAAAGATTTAGTCTCATATGCATATTCTAAAAAAGTAATGATAGTATCCCCAATGAGCTTATTTCCAATGCTTCAAATAACGGTTAAAGCATTACACAACCTAAAGGTAGAGAAGTCGATTCAAGAAATTTTACAAAATGTAGATAAGTTATCGAATCATTTAAATTCTTATAAATCGTATCACGAAAAACTAGGTAATACGATTGGTACTGTTGTTAATCATTACAACAACAGTTCAAAAGAGTTCAAGAAAATTGATAAAGATATTTTAAAAGTTAGCTCAGGAAACTCAAAATTAGATTACGATAATAATGAATTAGATAAACCTTTGATTGAAGATTAATTATTGAAAACTAAATATTTTTTTTCTATTTTTTTAAATCCAAAATAGAGTATACCAGAAAAAAATAGGTCTGCTAGTATTGAGTTTGCGAAAAATGGAATTGCCATTGTATAGCATAAAATTAACCCTTCTACGCTGTAAGTATAACCTCCAAGTAACCATACACCAAAATTTGTAATAATAAAAAATACCAAGCTACTTAAAAGAATGTTTTTAATATGATAACTTTTAACCATAAAGCTATAAGTAGTTATTAATATAAATGCTAAATAAACAAATATTGAAACGGAATAGAACCCAACAAACATATCTGAGATTAACATTACTGAAATAGGAATAATGTACGCATACTTAATGTTGTTGAATTTTATTCCTGCAAAAATTGCAATTGCAGTGATAGGTACAAAATTAGGGGGATGAGGAATCAACCTCATTAAAGCAGCGATAATGATAAATAAAGTTATAAAAACTATTCTCTTATTTTTTTCTTTCATATATGTTGACAAATTTACTATAATTTTCAATTAAATAGTACATTTCATTACTTAATAAATCAAATTCACTACTGTCACCAATTAAATCTAATAACTCTGTATAGTTGTTCAAATTTTTATCTGAGGATATTTGTTCTAGTGCTATCGATAGTAAAGGTTCGTCTGGATTTCCAATAATACCTAGGTTTGATGAATCTTCATCTGCTATAATATTTGGACTTAACCCATTGTAGTAATCGGTTTCGCCCATTGAATTAAGTGTTTTTAATACTAAGGGTTGTAGAGCGTAATTATGGGATGGATTAACTCCGTTTAATGAAAAATCAGGTGAATCATATAAAGTAACAGATGCCTGGTATTTTCCATAGGTAGTAGTTCCGACTTGGATTACATCAATGTATGGCTTTAAACAATTAATAACTAATTCACTAGCAGAAGCTGAACTTCTTGATGTAATTATTATTACGCTGTTTAAATTTAAACTATTTGGATTGTCAATAAATCTATTTATTAAATATTCAGGGTCATTATTGAGCCAATAATTTTGAATTTCATTATTCCATTGTTCGGTACTAAAAATTTCGTTAGTAAATTGACCAGTTATTAAAGTTGAAATTAAACGAGCAGAGTTTACAGACCCTCCAGAATTGTACCTTAAATCTAAAATAAGATTATCAATATTATTAGATTTAAAGTTTGCAAAAACTTCATTTAATTCATCGTCAAAAGTGGAAGTAAATTGGTTATATAACAAATATCCAGATCTACCTTCTGAGTTCTCAATAATATCAAAATGAAAGATTGGATTTTTTTCTAAAGATACTTTGTAAAGATCGACAGTGACGTTATTATTAACTATAGTGTCATCATTAATTTCTGGTGTATTATTGTTAATGTAGTCTGCAAAATTTACAGTATAGTTATCCATTGATAATAATGAAGAATAGTTATCAAGATTTAAACTATTGTTGTTGATTTCAAAGAAGATATCGCCCCTTTGTATATTGTTTTCATCTGCAACTGATCCTGGATGTACATATCTTACATATCCATAAATATTGAAGTTACTACCAGGAATATAGCGAAGTCCATATTCCATTCCATTACTAGTAGATACTCCTTGAAAATACTGTTGTAATTCAACATAATCATCAACTATTACACTATGCTTATCAATAGTTTCTCTATTAAAAATTAAGTTTTCAAATAGAACTTCTGGAGTTTCATAAAGATTTAAATAATCTATATAGTCACTATCATTTGTAAATCTATTATTAGAGAGATCGTCAATGTTATCTTTGTATAGATATGCAGCATTCATACCTTTCCAAACAAAATCATTTATTTCATTTGTAAATGCTCCATTGTCATCCAGATCCTCATAACAACCAAAAGTTGCTAATGCTACCATAGAAATTAATATAAATTTATATGGAAATTTTATAAAGTTTTTCATTTTTTCAACTAATTTTACAAGTATGAAATTTAATATAGTAATATTCTTTTTAATATTCAATTTTAGTTTGTTTTCTCAATCTGAATTTACATTAAGCTCATCTGAAGATATTTCTGAATTTAAAATAGGTTCAAATGTGTTTGATCTAATGTCTAAATTCAAAATATCATTTGGTGATAAAGGCATACAACAGATAGCAGATCAGCTTAAAAAATTAACTAGTATTATTGCTTATTCCAGTGATAGTTTATTAGGGTCATCTAATATTGAATCCTCATTTAATGATTATATATTAAATTCTGAATTGATGCAATTAATTCAATTTGATGAAAATAAATATGATGTAAATATTTATACTTTAGAAAATGAAGATTCTATAATTGAAGAATTATCAATGATTGTAAAAAGAGATAATTCGTTTAAGACTATTTATTTGCAGGTTAGGGGAGAGATTGATCTAGATCAAATAGCTAATGTTGCGAGCGAATTAAATGTTCCTGGCGGAGACTTCTTAAAAAAAATTAACTAAATCCCAGTGTAGTTTTGAGGACTTAAAGATCTTAGCTCGTCTTTAATTGATTCACTAACATTTAAAGTTTCAATAAAATTTCTTATTGATTCCTTGTTAATTTTCTCATTAGTCCTTGTTAAATTTTTTAAAGTTTCATAAGGATTTGGATAGTTTTCTCTTCTTAAAATTGTTTGAATAGCTTCTGCTATTACTGCCCAGTTATTTTCTAGATCAGAATTTATTTTTTCGTTGTTAAGTATAAGCTTATTTAATCCTTTAAGAGTTGATTTAAACGCAATTATTGAATGAGCAACAGGCACACCTATATTTCTTAAAACAGTACTATCAGTTAGATCTCTTTGAAGTCTAGATATGGGTAGTTTATTAGAAAGATGATTAAATATTGCATTAGCAATACCTAAATTTCCCTCACTATTTTCGAAATCTATAGGGTTTACTTTATGAGGCATTGCAGAACTTCCAATTTCTCCTTTTTTGATTAACTGTTTGAAATAGTCCATTGATATGTAGGTCCAAAAGTCTCTATTTAAATCAATTAGTATGGTATTTACCCTACTCAAATTATCAAAAGTTGCAGCCATATTATCATAATGCTCAATTTGAGTTGTTGGAAATGAATAATTAAGGCCCAATCTTTTTTCAGTAAAGTTTTTTGCAAAACTTACCCAATCTATTTTTGGATAGGCTAAGTAATGTGCATTAAAATTACCTGTAGCTCCACCAAATTTTGTGGAATTTGGTATTAGTTTTAGTAAATTTAATTGTTGTTCTAATCTCGTTATGAATACTTGTATTTCTTTACCAAGTTTAGTTGGGGAAGCAGCTTGACCATGAGTTCTTGCAAGCATAGGAATATCTTTCCATTGCGTTCTTAATTCATTAAGCTTGTCTATTAGAGTTGTAATTTCAGTTAAATACACATCTTGAATAGCCTCTTTTAAGCTTAGTGGTATTGCGGTATTGTTAATGTCTTGAGAAGTTAATCCAAAGTGGATAAATTCTTTATATTCTGAAAGATTTAAATCATCAAACTTACTTTTTAAAAAATACTCAACAGCTTTAACATCATGGTTTGTAGTTTTTTCAATTTCTTTTATATAAGTTGAATCTTCGAAAGAAAAACTCTCGTAAATACCCCTTAAATTAGTAAAGCAAGACTTGTCGAAATTTTGTAGTTGAGGTAGAGGGATTTCACATAATGAAATGAAATATTCTACTTCAACAATAACTCTATTTTTTATAAGCCCATGTTCTGAAAAATACTTAGATAAATGAGAAACCTTACTATAATATCTTCCATCTATTGGAGAAATAGCATTTAGAGAAAAAGTTGACATATTTTTTGATTAAAATAATTTACAAATATAGATAATTGTTTTTAATCTTGGTTTATGATATTATTAAATGTAATTAAGAGTAAAATATTTGTTGTATCGAAAAATTATCAAATTAGGCTAGATAAAAGAAATTTAATTAATAAGTGCTTACTCTAACTGTAATAATTTAAAGCTGAAGAATTATTTATTTTTTTAGATTTTTAAAGATTTCTTTTAATTTTTTATTTTTTTCTATTTTGTACTCTGACTTTGAAATAATATCTTTTATATTATTTATTCGTTCTTGAGTTAATGGGTGAGAGCTGGTAATTTCTGGTCCAATTAATTCGTATCCCTTGATTGTAAACTTTTCTTTCTCCTCATTTTTTAATAACTCAAATAGATTTACCATACCGTTAGGATCTATATTATTTTTTATTAAAATGTTTAAACCTTCTTCATCTGCTTGTTTTTCATGTTTTCTTGAAAATGAAAGTGAATTTAATTGATGGGCATTATCTAACATAATTGACATGATTCCATTAATATCGCTAAACATTAATGAAATTAACATATAACCTGCTATATTACTACTTAGCATTTTGGTTGAATGTCTAAAATTTATATGAGAAACTTCGTGTCCAATTAAAGCTGAAAGTTCATCATAATCTTTCATTTTTTCTATAATAGCAGTGAAAATAAATATTTCCCCATTTGGAACAGCAAATGCATTAACGTGATTTGAATTAATGACTTTAAAATTAAGAGGTTTTGAATTCCCTAAATCTAGTTTAGAAACAAATTGGTTAATATATGTAGTTTTTTCCTCATTAATATCTAAATGTTTTACAATTGGATTAATTAGAGTATTTCCAATTTGATTATCAAAAGACTCCGGTAAAAAATCTATTGATTTTTCGGCAAGTGGAGGTATTATAAAAAAATATGAAAGTCCAAGAAGACCAAACAGAAAAATTGCAATTCCTAAAATTTTTATAAAACTTAAATTAAATAATAAAGAGTGTAAATCAATTCGGTTATTTTTTTTCATTAAGTTGTAAAAATCATCAGCAAAACTAGCATTATTTATTTTTAATAGTGCATTTGAATATTTTTCATTTCTTATTTCAATTAAATTTTCAAATCTATTAAATTGTAAATCTTTTAATTTCCAGCTAAATGATTTTCCATCATGATTTTCAATAAAAAACTCATTAGATATTTTGTTATATGATAATGTTGAAAGTGATGAATTAGACGTTATTCCATCAAAATAATCTGCCTTTATATTTTTCATCAAATTTAAATTAGTATTAATGTTTAATAAATAGACTAAATTTCTATTTCAAAGAAATCCATGGCATCTTCCCCAAATGCATCTTTATATTCTTCCTCTGTTTGAGAAATTTCACTAAAATTAATATTTCCTTCCATTTTTATATGTTCAAAAATAAACTTTTGAGTTCTTATATCAACCCATGCTATTCCTAAACCAAAAGAAAATATAATTATAAATAAATTACCTATAATCAATTCAAAAAAATCACCTCCTGTGGCAGTAGAATGACATTTCACAATTTGATCACCTTTTTTCATTCCAATATTATTAATGTAATAATCGAATATATCTCTTTGCCACCAAAAAACGTAAATACCAAAACTAAATATTGTTTTAATATATCCAAAGAACATAACTCCAAACCAATCTCCTCCATCACTTGTATTTGTAAATTCCACATCTCCGTAGCGAATATTTTCATGAGTATATTTACGGACATTCATTTCCAACCAAAATGAATAAATTCCTAATGTTATTATCGTTAAGAAAACCCATTTGATAAAATTTAAAATAAATTCTTTGCGTTCACCTCTATATCCAAAGCGAATTCCCCTGTATGAAGTTCTACTCATTTTATATTTAAATGATCCGTGAATAGCAAAAGGTATGAACAAAAAAACTACTAAATATAATACTACACCAGCCAGAATAGGAGTAATTAAGCTAATGACAACAATTAATACCGACAGTAAAACATATCCCAAAATTACCTTAATAAATCCTCTAAACATTTCTTTCCCAGTTCCAGAAAAATGGAAGTGTTCATTGTTTAATACTGTTTTTCCATACATGTAGCGAAGACTTTTTGCTCTTGCCCAAGGATAGTATATTCCAAGAGTTAAAATAGTTAATAACCAATTTATGATTATGATCTTGAACCATTCTTTTCCATTTCCTAAAAATTCTAAATTATAATGTGTGTGTTGGTTGTTCTGATTTTCTAGATGATCAGAGTCGATGAGATTATTTGTATTATTTTTCAAAGTAATTTGTATTAGATTTAGTTAAATATAACTATTTCAATTGAATTAATTTTTTTTAAAATGCAACGGCAAAAAAGGCTACGAGTGATTAATATTTAACTGTTTTATTTAGAACTTTATATTCCTCATAACATTCGCTAATTGCATCTAGTAGTTGCAAGTCATTTGCTTTTCTTATAAATTCCTCAGAATAATTACATTCACTAATTAGGAGCTCTAAATCTGCCTTTTCTAATTGTAATAGAACCATTAACATTTCTCTGTCAAATCGATTAGATAAGATGTTTCTTATTTGATCATCCCTTTTCATTTTTCTCAGCTTTCTCAGCTGATTAGGTTCTTTACCAAATACTTTGTGTAAAAAGTCTAGTGGGTTAAATATGGCGTTTAATGCTTGAGTTAC
>ENA-OQVM01003121-OQVM01003121.1-marine-metagenome-genome-assembly--contig:-NODE-3121-length-18301-cov-8.382188_pt1 | contig 18301 bp, 15 predicted proteins | sample MGYA00237776_ERZ505498 | MGnify/ENA primary metagenome ERZ505498 (study PRJEB26159, sample SAMN06265151) | marine metagenome | isolation source: Helgoland LTER site | place: Germany:Helgoland, sampling... | reverse complement strand
CACAGCCGTTGCATAGCGCTTGGCGATGCCTGTCGAAATACCAGCAGTTTCGGACACGTGGAGCCTTCCGATATCTTAGGCCCGGACCCGCTAACCCCGTCAGTGATGGAGCGCAGATGGGCAACTTCCTTGGCCCTCACGAAAACGCGAGAGCGGCAAAATCCTGCGCGATGTAGCAGAGCCCCGTTGGTGCCGCAAGCACTCTGCGACAAGAATCCACCGCGTTAGACAGGATATGGACCATTGATGGAAAATGAACAGCGATTCTGGGGAAAAAGCAGGCGAACTTTTCTGTTTTTCCCCCAGAATGCAAGAAAGCACGGGACCGCGATGGTCCCGTGCTCTCTTTTACGAACTGAAGATGAACCTATGGGCCCATCATGGAAGAATCGATTAGGGGCCCGTCGCGGCCAGTGTGTCCCATTGGGTACCGGTAAACACCTGTAGCGCTGCGTCGCCCTTGACCCAAGCCAACCAGCCTTCGCGCGGAACAACAAAGAGCCAGCCTCCGCCACGCCACGCCGCAATACTGCCGGCATGCCCAGCCCAATCGCCAGAGGGTACGTCACCCACGGCCCATGCCTGCCCCTCCAAAGGCGCCAGAGGCGGGGTTGTTGCCGCGCTACTTTCCAGCGTCAATTGAACGATTGCATCAAGAAGTTCGATCGCTTCGTTATGGGTCACGTGTTTTTGCGCCTGTGCCGGCATGATAAATGGCAAGTTCAGGTTTGGGGTAGTTTCAGACATGGGGGGTTCGCGCCTTCCGCAAGAGTGAATTCGCCAGCAGTATCTTTGCAGAAGCGTCAACAAAATATCACGGCACCGTTTGTCAGTTAATACAACCTTAACATGTTTACCGCAGATAAGGTTAACCAAAGCTTTACTTGCGATATGAGAACTGATGACGAAAACGGCACTAATAACCGGGGTGACAGGGCAGGATGGATCCTATCTGGCAGAGCTGCTGTTGGAAAAAGGCTATGAGGTCCATGGCATCAAGCGCCGATCTTCGTCGCTCAATACAGAACGGATCGACCATATCTATCAGGACCGGCAAACAGACGGCGCGCGGTTTATCCTGCACTATGGCGATCTGACCGATAGTTCGAACCTGACGCGAATCGTATCAGAGGTTCAGCCGGACGAGATTTATAATCTCGGCGCACAAAGCCATGTTGCCGTCAGTTTTGAGTCCCCCGAGTACACAGCAGATGTTGATGCACTTGGTACCCTGCGGCTGCTTGAGGCCATTCGCTTTCTCAAGCTGGAAAACAAAACGCGCTTTTATCAGGCCTCTACGTCAGAGCTTTTTGGCCAAGTCCGCCAGTCACCACAAACAGAACTGACGCCATTTCATCCGCGCAGCCCTTATGCAGTGGCCAAATTGTACGCCTATTGGACCTGCATCAACTACCGCGAGGCCTATGGTATCTATGCCTGCAACGGCATCTTGTTTAATCACGAAAGCCCCCGGCGCGGCGAAACCTTTGTCACCCGCAAGATCACGCGTGGCCTGTCTCATATCGCGTTAGGCCTCCAAGATTGCCTGTATCTTGGCAATATCGACGCTTTGCGCGACTGGGGCCACGCCAAGGACTATGTCCAGATGCAGTGGCTTATGCTCCAACAAGAAAAACCAGAGGATTATGTGATCGCCACAGGTCAACAGCACGCCGTGCGGGATTTCATTATATGGACCGCCGCCGAGCTAGGAATGACATTGGAATTCAGTGGATCAGGCGTACAAGAGATCGCCACCGTCGCTGCGGTAAACCAGAATCGCGCGCCGCATGTGCGCTGCGGTGATGTCGTGATGCGTGTCGATCCCCGCTATTTCCGGCCAGCGGAGGTTGAAACGCTTTTTGGCGATCCTGCAAAGGCGAAGGCTCAACTAGGATGGACCCCGACAATCACGCCACAAGCCATGTGCGCCGAGATGGTCGCGGAAGACCTGAAAATCGCCCAGCGTCATGCCCTTTTGAAAGAACACGGGATGGATGTTCCGATCGCTGTAGGGGCATAATCATGCGCATTTATCTGGCAGGGCATGAAGGCATGGTCGGCAGCGCAATCTTGCGTCGGCTGTGCGCGGAAAACCAACACGAAGTGATCACGGCAACACGGGCAGAGGTTGATCTGACCCAACAAGCGCCTGTGCGGAATTTCATGCGCCGTGTACGTCCCGAATTAGTGATCATTGCTGCCGCCAAGGTCGGCGGGATTTTTGCCAATGACAGCCAACCGGCTGATTTCATCCAAGACAACCTGATGATCGCCAGCAACCTGATTCAGCAAGCACATCAGGCTGATGTTCAGCATCTGATCCAACTGGGCTCATCGTGCATTTACCCCCGCAATGCCCCGCAACCGATCTCCGAGGGTGCATTACTCACCGGGCCGCTGGAACCTACCAACCAGCCATATGCTATCGCCAAAATCGCCGCCATCAAGCTTTGTGAAAGCTATAACAGGCAGCACGGGCGCGACTACCGGTCACTAATGCCCACAAATCTTTATGGGCCGGGTGACAATTTTCATCCAACGCACGCCCATGTTCTGCCCAGCCTGTTGCGCCGCTTTGCCGATGCCGTGCACAGGCGCGAACGCTCAGTCACGATATGGGGGACTGGCACGCCAAGACGAGAGTTCCTGCATGTGGATGATCTGGCAGATGCTGTCTTGTTCACCACACAGTTGGGCGCTGCGTGCTATGCGGCGGCAACGCAACCGATGCAAAGCCATGTAAATGTCGGAACGGGGAAAGATATCGGGATATTAGAGTTGGCCTATGAGATTGGCGATCTCACCGGATTTCAGGGCGAAATCCTGACCGATCCAAGCAAGCCGGATGGGACGCCGCGCAAAGTGCTGGATACTACTTTGATGCAGTCTTTGGGCTGGCTGCCAAAAATCAATCTTGCAGATGGGCTTGCTCAAACTTTCGCGTGGTATCAAGCGATGCGGGAGGCAGGGCAAATCCTGCGCGCTTCATGAAAATTACGCCAGTCATCCTCTGCGGTGGGTCCGGCACGCGTCTTTGGCCGCTTTCGCGCAAAAGCTATCCCAAGCAGTTCTCGGCCTTCTTTGGGGCTGACAGTCTATTTCAGACATGCGCGAAAAGGCTAAGCTCAAAGGCCTTTGCAGCGCCAGTGATTGTCACTGGCGATCCATTTCGGTTCGTCGTGCTCCAACAATTGCACGATATCGAGATCGAACCCGATACTGTGCTGATTGAACCAAGTGCGCGCAACACTGGCCCTGCGGTCATCGCGGCCGCCTTGCGGGTTGCCGAAAGCGCCCCCGATGCACTATTGCTGATTGCTCCATCGGATCATTTGATCCCGGATGAAGCGGCCTTTCGTGCCAGCATTGACGCTGCCATTCCCGCGGCTTTGGCGGGTCAGATTGTGACCTTTGGGATCAAACCGGATCACCCCGAAACGGGCTATGGCTATCTAGAGCTGGCCTCAGACATATGCGACGCAACTTCCCCTGTCGCCCTACGACGCTTTGTCGAGAAACCTTCACGGATGGCAGCGGAGCGCATGCTGCAAACTGGCACCTATCTTTGGAACGCTGGCATATTTCTATTCACTGCAAAGGCAATCATCGCAGCCTACCACGCGCACGCACCAACAACGTTAAACAGTGCCAACGCCGCACTGGATGAGGGGATCTCGGACCTGTCATTCCTGCGGCTTGCCGCTGCCCCTTGGGCCGACACCGAGGCGACATCCGTGGATTATGCGATCATGGAAAAGGCCCAAAACCTGAGCGTCATACCCTACAATGGCACTTGGTCTGATTTGGGCAACTGGGCCGCTATCTGGCGTGAAACACAGGCCGATGGGGTCGCGATTGCAGGGGATGCCACCGCCATCGACTGCAAAGATGTACTGCTGCGGTCCGAGATGGACGGCCAGAGCATTGTTGGTATCGGTCTGGAAGACATCGTTGCTGTCGCAATGCCAGATGCCGTTCTGATCAGCCACAAAGACCGCGCACAAGACGTCAGATTAGCTGTGCAGACGTTGAAAGACAAAGGTGCGAAGCAGGCAGAGGACTTTCCCAAAGATCACCGCCCGTGGGGATGGTTTGAAAGCCTCGCGATGGGAGACAGGTTTCAGGTCAAACGGATTGTTGTAAACCCCGGTGCGGCGCTGTCACTGCAGTCACATCACCACCGCGCTGAACATTGGATCGTTGTGCAAGGCACCGCCAACGTGACTGTGGGCAACAAAGTCGATCTGATTACCGAAAATCAATCCATCTATATCCCGCTTGGCACCCGGCATAGGTTGGAAAACCCCGGCAAGCTACCGATGATCCTGATCGAAGTGCAAACCGGTGCCTATTTGGAAGAAGACGACATCATCCGCCACGAAGATATCTATGCCCGCGTTTGAGTACAGTTGAACCTGCAGGACAGACTGCCTAGAACAGTCTGACACCAACGGGAGGCAAAGATGCGCGTTTTGGTTACGGGCGGTGCAGGGTATATCGGCAGCCACACTTTGCTAGAACTGATGGCACAGGGCCACGAAGTCTGCGTGCTTGATAATTATAGCAACGCCACTCCCGAAGTCTTGAAACGGGTACGCGTCCTGTCAAACGGATTAATCCATGACTACGTTGGCGATGTGCGCGACTCAGAAAAGCTTGACGAGGTGATGCAGGATTTCCTGCCTGATGCTGTAATTCATTTCGCGGGCCTTAAAGCAGTGGGTGAAAGCACCGAAAAACCGCTTCATTACTATGATGTGAACGTCAGCGGCACGTTGACCTTGCTGCATGCTATGGAACGTGCCGGTTGCACGCGCTTGATATTCTCATCCTCGGCCACGGTTTACGGCGAACCGGTCTATCTCCCCTATGATGAGGCGCACCCAACCAATCCGACATCCGTCTATGGCCGCACCAAACTGATGGCAGAGAATATCCTGATGGACTGGACCAACGCACACCCAGACAGAACCGCCGTCTTGTTACGTTACTTCAACCCGGTTGGCGCACATGCATCCGCTCAGATTGGCGAAGACCCAAAGGACATTCCCAACAATCTGATGCCTTTTATCGCGCAGGTTGCCGTCGGCAAGCGCGACCATCTCCAAATCTTTGGCGATGACTATGACACACCCGATGGCACCGGGTTGCGCGATTACATTCATGTGGTTGATCTGGCAAAGGCCCATGTCGCCGCTATCAACTATGCCGAAAACAACACCGGTGCGCGACCTTTCAATATCGGTACGGGGCAAAGCTATAGCGTGCGCGATATGGTGGCGGCATTCGAAAAAGCTAGCGGCAAACCAATTCCGACAAAGCAGTCAGGACGGCGCGCCGGTGACATTGCTGCAATGTTGGCAGATGCAAGTCGCGCGGAAACTGAACTTGGTTGGTCAGCGCTACATGGATTGGGAGACATGGCGGCAAGCACCTGGGCGTGGCAATCTGCGAACCCCAACGGGTTTGGCACGCGCCAAAAATGAATGCGCCTCGCATCCCGAAAGATGCAAGGCACAATGAAGACAAACCGTTAAACCCTCACCACTAGAATATCCCCATCGGTGACTTTACGTGAGTCGCCCTAAAACTTCTGTGCGTTTTGTCACAAAGATTAACGTTAAATTAACAATTGGACATGACCTGCAAGGCCACACAGCACGTCGCGAAGCGATTGTTTGGCTTGAAAATCCTCATCAGCCTCAACATAGATACGCATTTCGGGGGCGTTTCCCGACAGCCTCAGATGAACGATCTGGCCGTTATGCATTGTCATACGCAGGCCATCGGTCTGATCAATCGTCGCCACATCGCTTTGCTGCGCTCCGAGAAGCTTTTGTATTTCTACAGGGTCTTCTTGCAAGGACTGCAGGTAAGCCTTGGCAAAGCAGGGGTCGATTCCCTGCAAACGGTCCGTTGCGGTTATGCGCAACATCTGTCGCGCAGCAACCTCGGCGACCGGTGCAACAGTGGCAGCGGCCAGCGTCGCCAAGATTGGCAGGACCGCATCACGCGTCATCAGCCGAGCGATATCACCGCTAGGGCCGCGTGCGTCAAATCCAAGCAGGAAGCCTCCGTTCGCCTCATAACCCGCAACCTTGCCGCCCGTGGTGGTCATCGCCGCGATCACATGTGGAGAGCCGATCTTTGTACGGATCACGCGTCCAATGACACCCAATCTTTCAACGCTCGTGTTTGAAGACACAGGCGTGACGACTGTGTCAGCCCGCATAGCTTGGGCCGCGATTTGCCCCAAGATATCCCCCGGAACCACAGTGCCGTTGTGATCAGCCAGTAAAGGGCGATCTCCATCAGCGTCAGTTGAAACGATGGCATCAAACTGGACGCCCTTTGCCCAGTCACGCAGTTGCTGACGAAGCCTGTCCGACACCGCTTCCGTATCGATAGGAATGAACTCTTTCGCGCGGCCCAAGGCGGTTACACGTGCGCCAAGGCTTTCCAACAAGTGTCCCAATTCATCGCGTCCAACAGCGCTATGCTGATAAACTCCTATGTGCCGACCTTGCAGCGCGCCTGTAAATGCACGGTGATAACGCGCCGCATAAAGGTCTTGCACAGTGCCATCGATCCGCAATGAACCTGATATATCTGTTGTGCGTTGCTGGCCCAACGCATCCAGAATCATTGCCTCATCCTGCTTGGTGATCTCTCCGGCAACCGTATAAAACTTAAGCCCATTGCGGTCTGCTGGAATATGGCTGCCCGTCACCATGATCGCGCCGGCTTTTTGTGCCAACGCGGCGAAGGCAAGTGCTGGCGTAGGCACGGGCCCACAAAGCGTGACCGAAGTACCCATTGAACGCACGGCATCTGCGACGATGTTTGCTAAGTTCGGGGACGACCCACGCAAATCATGCCCAACAAGGACACCCGTTCCAATAGAACAACTGGCCAGAAAGGCCTGAACATACTGCGTGACACAGGGTGCCGTGAGATCGCGAACAAGACCGCGAAGTCCGCTGGTTCCAAATTGGGGGCGCATCAATCTCTGTCCAATGTTGCGGTCAGTATGACACATCTTAAGGTTGCATCAACCATGAATGCGCTTGGCATTCCTTTCAAATCCTCTGCGAAATTTTGCAAAGTCTTCAATAAACGCCTTGCCGCTGCCCTTTTTGGACCATGCGGCAAACACCGCGTTGTTTCACACTGAGATGATCATCTAACGACACATGGTCCCGGGGGGGAATCCACTATGTCTGCTTTGTCATTCTCGTACTATGTCACCGGTCCCGGTGACATGAACCACTCACGCATTACCGATCTTGAGGTCATTGATGTGGGCGGAACACTGCACCTTTATAGCGGGACACGCTATGATGGTGTGCTACGGCAATGGGATATTGCTGATGGGCCGCTTGCCATTGGTGACAGCCAGTCCTTTGCTGGCGGCGTCATCGCCGGTGCTACCGGTGGCATTGCCCCTTTGAGCCTAGGCAACGATGCCGGCATTCTTGTCGGCGGCGGTACGGGCGGGGCGCTGCAAACAATCACACTTTTGCCGAACGGTCAATTTGGGGCAAGCACAGTATTGGGAGGCCTCCCATCGTCCTTTGATGGGTTTCAGCATGGCGCGACCATCGCACTGGGAGACGGGTCGCAAGCCGTGTTTGGCACATTGGCTGGCGCAGTTGGTTTGGCCAGAATACGGTTTAACTCGGATGGCACGCTGCGCGATCAGACCATTCTGCAGGATCCACAAATCGAGACAACATCGCGTATCACTGCAACCGCTGTCACATCCATTGACGGGCAGGATTATGTGGTCACCACCAGCGGCCAACAAAACGGGATCACGGCGCGCGCCATCGACAGCACGGGACAGGTGATCAGCACACAGACAATCGGAGCGGATGAAAGCCTCTGGATCAGCAGCCCGACCGCTTTGGAAATCGCGCAGGTGGGTACCGGAACATATGCCGTTCTTGCCGCTTCAGGCACTGACAGTTTGAGCGTGATCGAGATTGGTGCAGATGGCAGCTTGAACGTCCGCGATCACATTCTGGATGCGCGCGAAACACGTTTCGGCGGTGTTACATCGCTCGAGATTATCGAAGCCGAGGGCAAAACATACGTCATCGCCGGTGGTTCCGACGATGGTATTTCTGTTTTCCTCTTGTTGGAAGGCGGGTTGCTCGTGCACCGCGCGACGATTGAAGACACGGTCGCGTTCGGTCTTGATAACGTCAGCGCTATCGCTGCTGCCGAACGGGCCGCTGGCATCGATATCTTTGTGGCCAGCAGCAGCGAAACAGGCGTGACCCAACTCAGGTTCGACACCGGCGAAGCTGGTGTGACGAAAACCGCCACATTGGCTGGTGGCCTGTTATCCGGGACTGAAGGCGGCGACATATTGCAAGGCCACAACGGCGACGATGTTATTCAGGCTGGACGTGGCGATGACATCCTGCGCGACGGGCTGGGCCAAGATGTCTTGTCGGGCGGCAAGGGTGCTGACCTGTTCATCCTTGCCGCCGACGGTCAGGAAGACACGATCACCGATTTCAACGTTGGAGAGGACAAAATAGATTTGTCCCCCTGGCCCATGCTCCGCGACATCAGTCAGCTTTTTATTACCCTGCAAGAAGACGGAATGCGCATTGTCTACGGCGACGAAGTATTGAACGTGCAAAGTGCCGACGGCACAGCAATCGACTATCGGGCACTGCAAACCACCGATCTTATTGGTGCGTCCCGCCTGCCCGTAGGGATTGCACCCGGTTATCCCGGCCCGGCAACGCCCACGCCGACCCCGGGCGAACCCCCGGCAAATCCGCCTGCTGACCAAAGTGGGCCCAACAACATGTTGACCCCCCTCCAAATGATCCAGTCTGATAGCTTCGATGTCTTGCGCAACATGATCACTTCGACTTCCACCGGGCCTTCGGTAAGTACGGTCATAAACGGGCGCGACACCGCCGAAACGCTTGAGGGGACAAATGGCTCTGATTTGATCTTTGCAGGCGGTGGAAACGATGTCGTGCAAGGCAATGCAGGTGATGACACAGTTTTTGGCCGCGACGGCGATGATACGCTCTTGGGCGGACAGGGCGCTGACACGCTCTTTGGTGGGAACGGAGCAGATATAATTGACGGAGGTCTTGGTCAGGACATGCTTTATGGTGGCGGCGGGGCTGACACGTTTATCTTCAACAGCGGCACAGACCAGATTGCCGATTTTGAGCAAGGCATCGACCAAATTGTTCTGGACCCTTCGCTTTGGACAGGTCTGACCTCAGCCGCGGATGTCCTGTTCTATTACGGCGACATCGCGGACGGACGTGCAACAATCGATTTTGAAAACGGCAATGTCCTGATCGTTGACGGTATCACAGATCCGACGGCGTTCGCCGATGATATCAGTTTGTTCTAGGCGTGATCAGTTGGTGCCGGCGACTGACACTATCGTGTTGGTCAGGCCAAACAACGTCAAAGCAGGGCCAAGCGCACTTTCGGTGCCATAGATCAGATCATCGCCTTCCAGCATGAAATTGCCTGCCGAGAACAATCCATCAGCGGTTGTTAGATCAATCGTGAAGACAACACGCTCTTTCGGGGGTCCATCGATACCGTCTGCCACAGCGCCAGAGGCGTATTCACGCAGAACAAGAATGCCCTCGGGGTTTGCCAAGCCTGCATTGACACCACCGATGAACGCCAGCGCTTCCAGTGCTGAGAATTCGACCTCTGGAAATTCCAGAATGGATTGCGTGCCGGTCGCACCCAACGCGATAAACTTGCGCGCGTCATCTTCGATATAGATCCGGTCACCGCCCCGCATAGCGATATTGGCACGCGGATCTTTCAGCAGCCGTTCGAACGGGACGCCAAACGTCCTTCCGCCGCGCACAAGACGCACTTGCGGTGAATTCAAATCAGGGCTTGGCCCACCCGCCTGCGAGAATAGATCAAGGATTTTGACGTTCCGGTCAGGCAGCGGATAAAGACCCGACACGGCAAATCCAGAGGCCAGATTCGCGGTATTCGAAGGACCAGGCTCCACTGAAAGCTGCACTTGGGCCGATGGCACTGTGCGGATCAGCTCTTCTTCAATACGCTGACGGGCTGTAGTCGGGGACATACCCGATACGCGTAGATTGCCGATGTAAGGCACGAACACCTGTCCACCAGAGCTCACAGTTGTTGGTTGCAATGGCGTCACGCCGGTAGCGCCGAAAATAGAGTTCTCTTCCGCGTCCCAAATCGTGATTTGCAAGGTATCACCCGTCGCAATCATCAATGAGGCTGGTTGTTCTTGGGCCACGATCCACGGCAATGGCGCATCGCCTGTCACAGGCCAACCTTGCAACACTGGCAAAGTCTCGCGGTTCACCTCATAGACGGCGAAATCATAGACAGGTTCTTCACCCTCTGCAGCAGTGTTGGCATTGGACGCGGCCAGCACCTCTGATTGGAAACCAGCACCGCGGGGCAGACCGCAGCTGGCGAGGGCGAAACATGCGACGATGGCAGCAAATCTTTGGGCGAGCACACCTGATTCCTTTATAGCAGCCCGCACAAGCTACACTGCAAAAAGAGTCTACAACAGCGTTTGAAGCAGGAAATCAGTGGATAACTCTGGATCAGACAAGCCGATCAAAAATCGATGGCGAGGCCTTTTTTCTCCCAATCGCCATAGCGGATAGGCTCTGGCCCATCGCGGCCGCCTAATTCTGGTGGCAATGCCTGCGCATCCGCCTTCTTGCGGCGCTCCTCGGCTTCGGCCAAGGCGCGTTGGGCTGCGGGCGGCAGGTCTTTGGGCTGATCGGTCACGGGCAACGCCCTCCTTGTCGATATCTATTGTTTGATATACCCCCCGCGCACCCAGCTTCAAGTGAGACATCCATGAACCAGACAGGTTTGCCCGCCCGCCGCTCTGCGCACCATCTGCTGATGCAGATCACCGTCGAAGGCCGTTTGATGGCCGAATTGATCGGTGGTGGCGCATTGGCGCGGTTGGAAAACGATGACCGCGCACGCGCCCAGCGCCTTGCAACAGAGGCCCTGCGCGGGTTGGATCGTGCAGATCGGATGTTGAAACCCTATCTGAAAAAGACACCCCCCGATCATGTGATGAATGCGCTGCGTCTTGGCGTGATCGAGCTGTGCAGTGGCGAAGCCGCCCATGGCGTGGTGAACGCCTATGTGGAAATCGTTGCGCGGAACAAACGCACCCAATCTATGAAAGGGCTGACCAACGCGGTCTTGCGTAAAATCGCTGATGCAGGGCCCAAAGACTGGGCCAGGCGCGCTGTACCTTTAACACCTGGCTGGTTGCGGCAGCCTTTGGTCGCCGCATGGGGTCGCGACGCGGTGACAGCTATGGAAGCTGTTCATTTTGCAGGCGCGCCGTTAGATTTATCAGCGAAAAGTAATGCCGCTGCTGTTGCGGAAGCACTGGGTGGAACTGTCTTGCCAACAGGATCAGTAAGGTTGCAGAACGCCGGACAGGTCTCGACCCTGAAGGGATACAATGAAGGCGACTGGTGGGTGCAAGATGCCGCCGCAGCTATCCCTGTAAAACTGCTTGGCGATGTCAAAGGGCTGAAAATATTGGATCTTTGCGCCGCACCGGGCGGCAAGGCAATGCAGCTGGCCGCCTTGGGCGCGAATGTGACCGCCGTCGATATTTCTGAAAAGCGGATGGAACGGATTGGCGAAAACCTCTCTCGCGTTAGCCTGAAAGCGACATGTGTGGTGAGTGACGCCTTTGCCTTTGAAGAAGGCGACTATGACGCCGTATTGCTGGACGCACCCTGCTCAGCAACAGGGACAATCCGGCGGCATCCCGATTTACCATATGCCAAAGATGGATCTGAATTTGGCACATTGATCGACCAGCAAGAGGCGATGATTGATCATGCGCTGACTCTACTGAAACCGGGAGGGCGTTTGGTCTTTTGCACCTGTTCGCTTTTACCAGACGAAGGCGAAGTTCAAGCCGAAGAAGCGTTGGCGCGTCATCCCAACTTAACAATCGACGCCGACGCATTGCGGATAGATGGCATCGACCCCGACTGGATCACCCCAGAAGGCGGCTTGCGCCTGCGTCCTGACTACTGGTCGGACCTTGGCGGGATGGACGGGTTCTATATGGCCGTCTTGCGAAAGCCTACGTGACTTAGCGGCGGGCATTTCCTAAGGTTCGTGCACAACGATCCTTAATGAGTGCAATCCAAGGCTATCAGAATTGGCCCAATCAAATACACGGCGACAGCGCCTGATGCACCGTATGCATGCCCGAAGTGCCGGAAGGGCCGCTTTGGCGACCGCCTTTGTGGCACCACCAGAACCGCGTACAATCGGCGTAGTGGAACGCGGGAAGCAATTGATCGCTGGGAAGTTCTTGTTCTCTGGGCTTTTTATCGAGGGCAACAACTATTCCATCTGGGATATCGCAGCAGCCTACCCTGACGTAGCGGATGAAATTCAAGGCTGTGACTGGCTTGGTGACCTTGCCGCCGTCGGCGACGAAACAGCAAAGGCGCTGGCCCAGAAATGGGTCTTTGAATGGATCGACCGCTATGGCAATGGTCGTACCGACGGCTGGACACCCGGCATAACGGGGCGCCGCCTGATCCGTTGGATAAATCATGGGTCGTTTCTGCTGCGCGGCACGGACAAAGCCGTGTCCAGCAAGTTCTTCCAAAGCCTTGCCCGCCAAACGCTGTTTGTATCGCGGCGTTGGAAAGTAGCATCGCCCGGATTGCGCAAGTTCGAAGCTCTTGCAGGAACCATCCATGCGAGCCTTTCGCTGAAAAGTATGGAGAAGCACGCGCCTGCGGCGCTCGCGGCATTGGCAAAAGAATGCGCAACTCAAATCGGCCCGGACGGGGCGATCGCAACGCGAAAACCGCAAGACTTGCTTGAAGTGCTCAGCCTGCTCAACTGGACAAGGCAGACACTTTCCCAAGCCAAACACGACATACCACCAGAGATTATGAGCGCGGTCACCCGCATCGTGCCCACCTTGCGCGCCCTGCGGCATGCTGATGGCACTTTGGCCCGTTTTCACGGCGGTGGCGAAGGCATTGAAGGGCGCCTGGATCAGGCGCTTTTTGCATCCGGTGTAAAAACTTTGCCTGATGCCAAGACGCATATGGGTTTTGCCCGTCTCGCCGCAGGACGCACGACCGTGATTGCCGACGGGGCCGCACCGCCCGATGGGGATGCCTCAACCGATGCGCATGCCAGCACTTTGGGCTTCGAGCTGACATCAGGTCGGCGGCCGATGATCGTGAATTGTGGATCGGGATCAAGGTTCGGTGAGGAATGGCGGCGCGCAAGCCGCGCCACCCCCAGCCACTCGACAATGATGATCGAAAGCGTCTCATCTTCACACCTTGGGCCAAAAGGGCGCATGGCCAATGGTGACGAGCTTTTGACAGAGCTGCCCACACGCGTGCAGGCCGATGTATCCAGCACGGCGGCAGGTCGTAAACTGGAGTTGTCACACAATGGCTATCAATTGTCGCATGGGCTGACCCATGCGCGCATCTTGAAGCTTTCGGTAGACGGACGGACGCTTGAAGGCGAAGACCTTCTGACAACGCTCGATGTGCATGACGAAGCCGCCTTTAACCGCGCCATGCCGCGCGATGGCTTGCCAGTTCTGGTGCGCTTTCACCTGCATCCTGACGTTGTGCCGGCGATCGACGCTGCGGCGACGGCTGTTTCGCTCACGCTGAAATCCGGCGAAGTTTGGGTGCTGCGCCATGACGGCACGGCAAAATTGAGCCTGACAGCATCAGTTTATCTGCAAAACCGGCAATTAAAGCCTATTCCAACCCAACAGGTGGTTTTATCCGGACGCACAATGGCCTATGCGACGCGTGTCCGTTGGTCCTTGGCCAAAACGCAAGATACGCCAACTGCTGTGCGTGACTTTGCAAAGGCCGATCCATTGGACACGATAGATTAGCCCTTTGTAAGGACCCACATGACCGATCTTGCTCCGCTGCGCCGCGCCCTGCTTTCTGTTTCTGACAAAACCGGGTTGATTGAACTTGGACAAGCGCTTGCCGCGCGCGGAGTTGAATTACTCTCGACCGGCGGATCGGCCAAGGCGCTCCGCGATGCCGGGCTCGAGGTTCGTGATGTCGCTGATGTGACCGGTTTCCCGGAAATGATGGATGGGCGGGTCAAGACACTGCATCCTGTTGTGCACGGTGGACTGTTAGCGCGACGCGATCTGGAAGGCCATCGCGATGCGATGGTTGAGCATAATATCGGCCCAATCGATCTGCTGGTCGTAAACCTTTATCCGTTTGAAGAAACCGTTGCCAAAGGCGCGGATTTCGACACCTGCATTGAAAACATCGACATTGGTGGGCCTGCGATGATCCGCTCTGCCGCCAAGAACCATGCCTTCGTAAACGTCGTGACCGATGTTGAAGATTACGATGCGCTGCTGGCCGAACTGGACACCAACGATGGCCAAACCACATTGGCCCTGCGCCAGCGCCTTGCCCAAACCGCCTATGCGCGCACTGCGGCCTATGACACCGCAGTAAGCACCTGGATGGCGGACGCGATTGGGTCAGACTCACCGCGCCGCCGTTCGTTCAGTGGCACATACAAGCAGACCATGCGTTATGGTGAGAATAGCCACCAGTCCGCTGCCTTTTATACTGACGGCACAGACCGCCCCGGCGTCGCGACAGCCGTGCAGCATCAGGGCAAAGAGCTGTCTTACAACAATATCAACGACACTGATGCGGCCTTTGAACTGGTCGCGGAGTTTGATCCGGCGGATAGTCCCGCGGTGGCGATCATCAAACACGCGAACCCTTGCGGCGTTGCGCGCGGCGCAACTTTGCTAGAGGCCTACCAGAACGCTTTCGATTGTGATCGCACCAGCGCGTTCGGCGGCATCGTCGCATTGAACCAACCACTGGATGAAGAAACCGCCAAGGCAATTGTCGAGATTTTCACCGAGGTTGTCATCGCTCCTGGCGCATCCGACGCCGCCAAGGCAGTGTTCGCTACGAAAAAGAACCTGCGCTTGCTGACGACTGACGGTTTGCCCGATGTAAAAGCACCGATCACAACCTACCGCCAAGTGGCGGGTGGCATGTTGGTGCAGGACAAAGACACTGGCTTTGTTGGCATGGATGATCTGAAGGTTGTGACCAAGGTCGCACCGACAGAGGAACAGATGGCTGATCTGCTCTTTGCATGGAAAGTCGCAAAGCACGTGAAATCCAACGCCATTGTATACGTGAAAGACAAGGCAACGGTCGGAGTTGGTGCGGGCCAGATGTCACGGCTCGATAGCGCGCTGATTGCGGCGAAGAAAGCAGAACGCATGGCTGATGCGATGGGGCTGTCCGAACCGCTGACCAAAGGGTCTGCGGTGGCATCCGACGCATTCTTCCCGTTCGCCGACGGATTGATGGAAGCTGCGGCAGCAGGTGCCACCTGTGTCATCCAGCCCGGTGGCTCTATGCGCGATGATGAAGTGATCGCCGCGGCAGATGAGGCTGGAATCGCGATGGTCTTTACCGGCATGCGCCACTTCCGGCACTAGGAGAGCTGCCATGCGGTTGATGTTCATGACGGCACTGTGGATTTTCCTGCTGGATCAAGTGGTGAAGTTCTACGTCCTCTTCAACGTCTTTGGACTGAAGTGGGCGCAGGTGACCGTGCCGTCAGACCAACTGCCTTATCCCCAATCGGTCGAGGTGTTCCCCCCCTTCCTTGTTCTGCGCATGGCATGGAACCGCGGCGTGAACTTTGGCTTGTTTGCCGATTTTGACATGCGCTGGGTCCTGATTGGGGTCGCCTTTGCAATCACGGCGGCTGTCATCTGGTGGCTGAACAAAACCGGCGGGACCAAATGGGTCTATGTTTCGGGCGGTTTTTTGATTGGCGGCGCAATGGGCAATGTCATCGATCGGTTCTTCTATGGAGCAGTTGCTGATTTCCTGAACATGTCCTGTTGCGGGATCAACAACCCGTATGCTTTCAACGTGGCCGATATCTGTATCTTCATCGGCGCTATCGGGCTGGCATTCCTTGCCGATGATAAAAAGAAATCGGCGTGACCTTGCGCTTGGCTTGGGCTAAACAATCCAGACACACCCTGAGGGATTTTTAATGCGTGCGCTTTCTTTTTCTGTTCTGGCCCTGATCTTGGTTGCAGCTTGCACCAACTCCGATCGTTCTTTGCATAACCTGCAATCTGCAGGCGGCGGTCCAGACGAATTTGCAGTGATCCCTGCTGATCCACTGGAACTCCCGCAATCGCGCGACTTGCCCAGCCCGACACCCGGTGGTGTCAACCGCGCTGATCCGACACCAAAAGCGGATGCCATCCGTGCGCTGGGCGGTTCGCCTTCTGCGCAAATCGCCGGAGGTGTGCCTGCTGGCGATGCCGCACTTGTGGCACAAGCCAGTCGTTATGGCGTGCAGACGGATATCCGCACAGTGCTTGCAACAGAAGACGCAGCCAAGCTGGAACGCGCGCGACGACTGAACTTTTTCAACCCGCTTGGACGCGACCGCTATTTCCCAGCCTACGCACGGCAGGCACTTGATGCGCCTGCGGAACTCGCCCGCTTGCAAGGGCTTGGTGTCAGTGTACCACAGGTTCCTGCCGAGGCTGTCGCAGTCAGGGAACGCTCGCAAGCAGGTCTGTTAGGCCAATTAGGTCTGCGCGAGGACTGCGTTTTCACGACAGTCGGGTCGCCTGATGGCCGACTGCGCCGGGTCTGCGCATCGGACGAAACCGAATAACTCCACCTCACTTCCGCGTATGGTGACTTGATCAATGCGCAAAGCGGCGTAGGTATCATGGCAGTCACATCAAAAAGGGTGCCCATGACACGTTTATTCGCCGTATTGGCAGTTATGCTGTCGGCCATTTCCGCCAAAGCTGAAAATGTCACGACCTACATGCTCGACAACGGGATGGAAGTTGTTGTTATCGAAGACAACCGCGCGCCCGTCGTGGTGCATATGCTATGGTATAAAGTTGGATCAGCCGATGAACCTGTCGGTGCATCAGGTGTGGCGCACTTCCTTGAACATCTGCTTTTCAAGGCAACAGATGTGCTTGAATCAGGTGAGTTCTCTGAGGTGGTCGCGGCCAATGGTGGCAGTGACAATGCTTTCACCAGCTATGACTACACGGCTTATTTTCAGCGCATCGCGGCCGATCGGCTTGAATTGATGATGCAGATGGAAAGTAACCGCATGAACAATCTGCGGATCACTGCAGATGATGTCGAAACCGAGCGTCAAGTCGTGCTGGAAGAGCGCAACCAACGCACCGAGAACAACCCTAACGCACTCGCCCGCGAACAATTCCGTGCAGCCCTTTTCCAAAACCACCGCTATGGCGTGCCCATCATCGGCTGGAAACACGAAATGGAGCAACTTGATCTGCAAGATGCCCTCGATTTCTATGATCTCTACTACTCACCCAACAACGCGATTTTAGTTGTGGCCGGTGACGTGAAACCGGATGAGGTTCTGGCGTTGGCAGAAACCTATTACGGTGCGATCCCCGCGGAAACGCAACTGCCAGTGCGCGAGCGTCCAGAAGAACCTCCACAGCGCGCAGAGCGACGGATCACCTATGTCGATGCGCGGGTCAGCCAGCCCTATGTCGTGCGGTCCTACCTTGCCCCCGAACGCGACCCGGGCGCACAGACTGAAGCAGCGGCGCTGGTATACCTCGCAGAATTGCTGGGTGGCTCACCGTTTACATCTGCACTGGGCCAAGCGCTGCAGTTTGATACGCAAACGGCGATCTACACCAATGCCTCTTACAGCGGGTCATGGCTGGATGATGCAACGTTTTCATTCTCTATCGTCCCATCCGAAGGTGTCACCTTGTCAGAGGCCGAAGCTGCGATGGACGAAGTGATCAGCGCCTTTATGGAAGGCACGATTGACCCCGCCCGTATGGAAAGCATCCGCACTCAACTGCGGGCGTCAGAGGTCTATGCGCTTGATAATGTACAAGGATTGGCACAGCGCTACGGTGCGGCCCTGACCCAAAGTCTAACAGTCGAAGATGTGCAGGCATGGCCCGATGTGCTCCAATCTGTCACGGAAGAGGATATCAAGTCAGTCGCCGCCAAAGTGTTTAACCGGGATCAAGCCGTGACCGGTTGGGTCGTGTCTAACCAAGAGGAGGCACGCTGATGCTACGTCTTATCGTCGCTCTATTTCTGACCGTCATCGCAACAACCGCCCGTGCCGAAATCGATATTAAGCAGGTCACATCCCCTGATGGGATCAACGCATGGGTGGTTGAAGAACCCTCCAT
>ENA-OQVM01003120-OQVM01003120.1-marine-metagenome-genome-assembly--contig:-NODE-3120-length-18304-cov-3.174302_pt1 | contig 18304 bp, 12 predicted proteins | sample MGYA00237776_ERZ505498 | MGnify/ENA primary metagenome ERZ505498 (study PRJEB26159, sample SAMN06265151) | marine metagenome | isolation source: Helgoland LTER site | place: Germany:Helgoland, sampling... | reverse complement strand
CGCCTAATTTAAAAGCGCAACGCTACTCCAAGGTATTTTTATCTCCTCTACAAAAGATCAAAACCCGTGGTTAACTCAAAATGCTTCGGCGGCGTTTCGCCACGTAAATGCGTCACCACATAATCCCAAGTACGACGCAGCGCATAAGCGGGAATATCGTGCCCTACCTGCGGCATAACCATAAGGTCCACTTCTTTATTGGCAGCCTGAATAGCTGTGACTAAACGTAATGTGCCTGACTGTGGTGCAAACATGTCGGTTAAACCGTGAATCAACAAAAGCTTACCTTCAAGCTGATCTGCAATTTGGTCCGCAAAACGATGTGAAGTTGTTGCCACCTGCTTACCCTCTTCGTTGTAACCTTCAAAGCATTCAGTTAGCGCTGGACTTTTCAGTCTTGCATCTTCAAACGCTATAGCAACACCCACCTTGTAAAAGTCAGGGTGTTCAAGTACACCGTAAACCGGACTGCTGAAACCATCAGCACCCACAATACCCACACGGTCTAAATCCATGGCCGGATCCAGTTTAGCCAACTGCTGGATACCCGTGACGCGGTCTTCCAAATTACATGCGCCGGCCATAAAACCATGACTGTCATCATGAAAGGCTTTGTTCCGGTTAGGCATGCCACGACCTTCTAGGACGACCACCACAAAACCCAAGGCCGCAAAGGCCGCGGCGTATAAATAGGGAAAATCAACACAAGGGCCATTAATGAATGAGCCTTGTGGCACCATAGTAAAACTCGCCTGACCGTTGGAAAAATCCAACACAGGGTAGCTTTGATTTTTGTCATAACCTGGCGGGTAATAAACCACACCATAAATATCAGTTTGGCCATCGGCACCAAGCGTTTTTACCGGTTGTGGCCATACCCAGTTTTCTGGTAATCCATGGGTATCGGCGGTCTCTAGCGTTAATAGTTCTTCACCCTGTTTGTTCAGCAATACACTCACGGGCGCTGTGTCTACTCGTGAACGCGTGGTGACAATATACTGCCCATTTGGCGATATCCCTTCTGCCCCTGGGCTATCAATACCTAAGCCGCCCCGCGCGCCTGCTTGGCGACCATTGCCTGCACCGAATACGACATGCTCATAATTGCCCACAGCAATATCAGTGATCTCGCTACTGTCTATATTTACGCTACAAACATCACGGTAATGAGGGTTTACATCCGCTTGTCGACCGCCCGTATGGAGAATAAGTTCTCGCTGCTCGATATCCAAACGCAAGATATGACGCACTAACCATTCACCTTGGGTAATGGTGTTTTTAAGCTGACCCGTAGTGAGGTCATATAAATAAAGATGCGCCCAACCGCTGCGTTCTGAAAACCAAATAAGTTCGTTAGTGTCGGGCAAAAACTTTAGCTCAGGCATAGAATCGTTATGAGCGAGTTTGACATAGGTATCTGCGGTATCTTCTATTAACAGGGTACTCGTCAGGCTTTGAGTATTAAACGTATGCAAGCGCACCGCTTTACTGCCACGCACTACATCAACGTAATAAATATCTTTGCTGTTTGCATTCCAAAAACTCAGTTTTTCATCGGTAAAATATCCGCTGCCAAATTTCCAAACTCGGATATTGTCATTAATGGTTTGCTGCTTGCCATTGGCAACATCAATCACTAGCAGTCGATAAGTTTCAATATGTTTGTCGCCGGGGTAAGGCATTTTGCTGGTGTGCAATTGGGTTTGTACTGAATCACCCTGTGGTACGTGTTCGACCATGGCACGTTCGGTGATGTTGCGTAAATCCAATTGATGAGTAAGCACTTGTTTGCTGTCGGGAGACCATAACAATTGCGCTGAAGCACTGGAGGGTGCAGCGGCATAATGATACTCAGCTGTGCCGTCGGTGGTTAAGGCTCGCTCTGCTTGAGTGGCGGTGTCGCGCACCCAGAGATTATGATCTTTAACATAGGCAATATAAGCGCCATCGGGAGAAACTGTGCCCTGCTCTTTAGCCGCAGGTAACTCAATGGCATTGCATTGTAAGTCTTGCGTATTGAATACCCAGTGTTTTTCAAAAGCGGAGAAATGCACTTCGGTTACGCTTAACGCGGCATCGGCCAATAGCAGTTCGGTGATCTTTATAGCGAGGTCATCGGCGCTAACAGACTGCCCTGATGATAATGCTAAAGCAGTAGCCAGTGCTTGATGATCAAAAGCAACCGTGTTGCTTTTTGTTTGTGCATTGACCAAGCAAAAGGTTTTGCCTTCTATGGTTTCGCGTTGGTACCAGAAGCATGAAGTATCACTAATCCAGTGCGGGAACACACCATCATTAAGAACGACGCGACGAGTCATAATGCCCTGTACAAGCGATTGCGCTTGCTCATAACGAGGCAAACACTCGGCGGTGTTTAGATGAGTGATTGGATTAGCGGCTGTGTGTGGTTGTTGCATGAATCATTATCCTCAATGGAGTTGGCTGCATCGCTTTTATCGATAGGAGATACGCGACGAAATTTTATGTATAAAGCTGTGAATCAAGGCCTAAAAACGGAAAAATCTATCGACCTTGTATTACCGCGTTAGCGAAGCGCTAAGTGGTTTTTTTGTGAATGCTATGAACTGTCTGATAAAACACTTGGACATGACGAGCAGGGGAAAACTGCGGCGTGCAATAAGGCCTATAAAGGTAAGACACTTTTGAGAGGAAAAACCCCACCTGTGGGGGGAGTTTATTTGAACATTTTTGGAGAAACTAGCTAACGACTAACGGCACGATACACCACAATAGCCGCTGCAAGATCTTCGCAGGCAACGCCCACAGATTTAAAAACGGTAATGTCATTGGCATCGGCTCTACCGGCATGTGTTTTTTGGCACAACTCAGATAAGTCCGCCAAAATATCCGCAGACTGAAGAATACCTGTACTTAACGGAATCGCTAGATCGCCACTCTCTTTCATGGCGCCTTCACGGGTATCAACAAATATCTTCGCTCGCTGCATCACCGTATTATCCGCTTCTCGCATGGTGGGGGTAAAACTACCGACCAGATCAACATGGGTTCCCGGTTGTAATAACTCACCACGAATCAATGGCTCGTGTGACATGGTTGCACAGCTAATGATCGTTGCTTCGGCTACCGCTTGATCCAATGCATCTTGCGGCACGGAGGTCACCTTTAAATCATCAACAGATAGTGTTTCGGCCAGCTCGGCACTGCGTGTTGAGTTGCGACCCCAAATAGTAAAATCTGTAATCCCAAAGGTGCTGGCATAGGCTTGAATGAGTGCTGCGCTTAAACGTCCGGTGCCGACCATCAAGTGACGATGTTGTTTTTGTGGCAGTAGGTATTTAGCCGCCAATACGGACGCGGCTGCGGTTCGCCTTGCGGTGAGTTCACCGGCATCCATCACGGACAAGAGCTTTCCGGTTTGGCCGCAACTCAGTAGGTAGTTAGCCGATATACTAGCGACGCTCTGCTTACGATTACTGGGAAATACATTCGCCATTTTTACGCCGAGGTACTCCCCTTCTACCCAGGCGGGCATGAGTAATAAGGTCGCGTCTTCTTCACCCGGAACATGGATTGAATGATGATGCCGCAATGGCATTTCACAGCCACGAATAAACATCGCTTCCAAGGCATCCACCAATACTGGCCACGGTAGGGATTTTTTAATTTGATCGGCATCCAATACCGTCAGTTCGCTCGACATAGCTTTTCATTCTCAATAGATGAAAATTAGTTTTAGTCCGTTTAACTCAAAAAGGATGCTCACCCTAATCGGGCATCAAAAAACTGCATCATTCGATCGTATGCTTGACGTGACTCAGGCAAGTCTGGATCGTATAAAAAAATATGAGCCAATCCATCCCAAACATGTAAAGCCGCATCAACACCATTTTCGACCAGCACGGAATGAGTGTGGACGGCTGAACTCATACAAAAATCCCGGGTTGAGGTCATCACTAATGAGGGTGGAAATTTGGAAAGTAACTCATCGGATAAACCAGGAATAACCCGTGGATCTGTTTCATCGACACCTTCAAAATAAGCCATATCACTTAGTTTTAACGGGGCCATGCCCAACTGAGCCGTGACGGTATGATTGCTATCGCCATCAATGGCATGAGCACCCCAGCAAGACATGGATACCGCTGCGGGTAAGGGTTGTGATTCGTGGATTAAGCGTGTGATGAGTTGAGCACTCAGCATGGCACCGGAAGAGCTGCCGTAGAGGCCTATGTTTTCGGGAGCGTAGGTTTTTAAAAGTTCGTTATACACTGCTTGTGCATCATCAATGGCTGCGGGGTAACGGTGCTCGGGTCCCATTCGGTAATCGACGCTGATTACTTTTATCTGGCCGACTGCGGCGATGGGTATGGACTCTTGATGACTGGCTGTGCGTGATCCTGCGGTAAAGGAGCCGCCGTGAAAATTAATCAGAACACGGGATTGATTGTGCGGGGCTATGCCCGCTTTTGGAGTGAAGATTTCGGTGTAAACACCGGCGATGATTTCTGATGTTATGGCAACGTCATAACGCGCATTTAGTTTTTTATAGATCTCTGAGGCATAAAACAGCTCGGCCTGTTGTACCCTAATTGCGGGCATGTCTTCCTTTGCAGCGGAGTCCAATGGCGGGCATTGTTCGGTCAGCTGTTCGCCCAGTGCTTTTTGGTCACGTCCATTAGCGGCCAGTGCCCGTTGGGTTTCTTCACTTAAAAAAGCGGAGGTGGGTAGTTCAAAGGTTGGCACTGAAATGGATTTATTGGTCATGAGAAATCACCTCGCTAACATCGACGCTTAGGTTATGATCATATTCTTCAGGCGGCTCTTCACCCAACAAATGCGTCACCAAATAATCCCAGGAACGCTTGGTTATATAATCCAGCGGGCCCGAGTGATCAACGTTTGGAAGTAGCAACATATCAACGTTTTTACCGGCATTTTGTAAGGCCTCTACCAAACGCAGGGTGTTGCTGACCGGCACAACATCTTCCATCATGCCGTGAATTAGCAGCAGCTTACCTTTGAGGTTATCAACGAAGTCTTCATGCGGCGGATGTTTTAAACCGCCGCCAAAGTTACCGATGTTAGCCATCAGTTTGGGGTTGCTCATCGGGTTAGTGTCTACCCCTACTTTGTAAAGATCCGGGTAAATTAAAAGGCTTGTCAGAGCTTCTGGGTAAAGCAGGTAAGACGCTACCCCTACGCGATTGATATCGATATAAGCGAAGCGTTGCGCTAGTTGTTGCAAACCGGCGGCGCAGTCGGCTTTGTTGTAATGGGGCAGTGCTGAGTCCACATCTTCATGGAATGCTTTGCCGCGTAAACCACCGCCGCGATTACCGAATTTAACCACGATAAAACCCAGCTCGGCCCAGGCCATGGCACCAAAGTAACCCTGCCCGCCTAGCTCAAAGGCATTGATGGGTGGCGAATGGCCCCAGCTTAAATCCACTACGGGGTATTGCTTGTTGGGGTCGAAGTCGCTGGGGCGGAAAATAATGGTATGAATATCGGTAAGGCCGTCGGCACCTTTAAGCAGCAACACCTCGGGGCGCTGCCAGGGTTCGGGTATTGCATCGGTATTGGCGGTTTCTAGGGTTAGCAGGTTTTGGCCGTCGGCATTGAGCAGTACGCTGTGGCTGGTCGTATCAATGCTTGATTGTGTGGCAACGATATAACGGCCGCTGGGCGACACACCAGTGAGATTAGGCGACGCGCTGTAGCGGTGATCTTGCACACTGATGTTTTGCTCACAACTGTAAAGAGTGGTGAGTTCACCGGTGTCGATATGCACACGGCAAATGTCGGCGTGGTAAGGGTTTTTGCCCGGGGTTCTTCCGGTGGTTTGAATTAGAAGTGTGCGTTGTTCTGGGTCCACATGGAGAATGGCACTCACTAGCCAATCACCACTAGTGATGGTTTGTTTAAGGGCACCACTGACTTGATCGTACAGGTAAAGGTGCCCCCAACCACTGCGCTCGGAATACCAAATCAGTTCATTGCTTGCCGGTAATGGGGTGGCTAATGTTCGGCTGTGGGAGGTGGGCGTTAGCAGCAGTGAGATCTCGGGGTCTTCACTGAAACAGGTTTCGCCAACACCGGTATCTGTGTCCCAACGAACCACTCGGGTGTGGGTACCATCAATCGCTTGATAGATATTATAGGCGTGCTGGCTGTTGGCACCCCACCAGCCTCGGCCAGTAAGGTAGTAGCCTAAATACACGGGGTAGATCATTGGGCATGGGGGTTGGTCAATGGGAGTGACTGCCGCGGTGACCGTATCAATGCTTAAAAACTCCCAAGCCTCGTAGTCATCTTCGCCCCCTAGCGCCAGCTTGCGTTCGGCGTTATAAAGCTGAGGACGAACACTGGCATCAACGGGTACGTGCTCTACTAGCGCATAAGCGGTGGGCAGATGACGGGTATCAATTCTATGAGCCAGTAATTTGCGGGAATCCGGCGACCATACAAAATCATTAATTTGTGGGGCCACATATCCAAACACGGTAGGTTCGCTGCCATAGCGATAAAACTTTTCACCATCGGTGGTCAGTGCACGTTCTTTACCTGTTGCAATATCTCGTACCCAGATATTGTGTTCACGAATAAAGGCGGCTTGGCTTTGGTCTGGCGATACTGTCCAGTAGCTTGGGTCAGCGCTTATAGGCTCAAGCTGTGCTTGCTCGTCGTTATAACACCAGCGTTTTTCAAAGGCGCTAAACGTTACGGTGCAGGGTGATAAGGTGATTTTGATGTCAGTCAATGGCAGCGCGCTCGAATCAACCCCCTGCCCCGACTGCTCGGCGAGCAACTTCGCCATTGTATTGTGGTCAAACGCCAAGGCGTTATGAGATTCATTAACCAGACGATATTCATGGCCTTGCGGGGTTTCGCGGGGGTACCAAAAGCAGTCACTATTTTCGATCCAGCATGGGGCTATTGTGGCATTAAGAACCAATTTTTTATAACCAACAGCAGATTGCATCAGGTGCTTGGCACGTTGGTAACGGCTATGAATACTTTGTGGGGAATTGTCTGGCATATTATCTGGCATGAAGTGCTCGCTGGTTTCTATCTGGATGGTTAATTTAACGCGCTAATTAGGATAAGATTAACAGCTTCTGACACCACAGGTTTTGCCAAAGCTACGATAATGTTTTCCATTCCTATGATTTTTTGGGTCCGTATTTTTTAGACAAAGCGATGACAGGATAGGTCCACCATGAATACCATCAGCACGATTGAAATTAATCACTTGAGTGATTCATCCGGTACGCATATTCACGACCACCATCAGTTGTTATTTGCGCTGGATGGCACTACGGATTGTGAAATGCAAGGCCGTGGCGGTATTATCTCGCCAGCCATGGGGTGTATTGTTCCCTCCACGGAGGTTCACCATTATGCCGGTGCGAAACAGCAAAATGATTTGCTGGTGGTGAATATCCCTATTCATAACGAGATCCATTCATTACTTGATAACGCGGCCAACGATGCGGTGGTTGAGCGTATTTTTGATCGCCCTCGTTTTATCCCGGTGGATCCATTGTTGACACAGGTTATTCATCAGGGGGTTACTGAGCTGACGTTTTCTAACACCCAGTCATTGAGCCAGTTGCAGCTGACCATCCAATTGGTGTCTATGCTGTATCAGCGCATAGGCCATATGACGGAGAGTGGCTTTGATACATCGAAAATCAATATTCATAAAATTAATGAGCTCATTGATCAGCAGTTATCAGAACCCTTTTCAGTCACGGAAATGGCCCAGCATATGCACATTAGTGAGAGTCATTTTTATGCCTTGTTTCAACAGCAGTTTCATATGTCGCCCTATCAATATTTTTTGCATCGTCGTATGGAGTGGGCTCAGTATTTTTTGAGTATGCAACAGATGTCTATTCATGATATTGCGCAGGAGTTAGGGTTTATGGGGACGGCGGCGTTTTCAAAGGCTTTTAAGCGTTGTGTGGGTGTGGCGCCGAGTAAGGTGCGGGCTTCGGATTTGGTTTGATGGATTGCACTCTTTTTCGTGCAATACGCTACAGATAAAACCGACGCACTTTGTGCACATTAAAAAGACAGTCTATTACCCTGCTTAATCAGGCCCGCGAACTGTACTTTTGACACCATGTTTTATAGCCATCAGAGATGGAAAATCACCATTATCAACTTCCCATACAGCGTCCCTTTTTGGCCTGCTCAACCATGTCTTTATAAATGCCCTTTGCTTTTTCAATTCGTGCTTTTAATAGTATTCTTTGAGCCGAATCGATCTCTTTGGCATTCTCTTGTTCAAACGGTATTTCTGTCTTTTTGTCAGTCAGTAATGAATCCATAGCCTTATTCATTGCTTCCACAATCGCGGGTACTTCGGATAACTTGCAAAAACCGTCACCATTGACCCAGGCTTTGTGAAAACCTTTCATAATTTCTGAACCCGCTTTCATTAAGGTTTCAAATAGACCGCTACTTTGATTGAGCGGTCTGTTAATGGATTTTTCCCTTTCCAAGCCTGTGATTAAGGACTTTGACTTCTCCATCATAATGAGTTCAACGCAACTTTTACCTGAACGACTTCATCAACATCAATGGCGTAACTATCCAGACCGTAAATTTGCGAATCTTTAAAATGTTACCAAGCAATTTCAAACCCGACATAAACCGCTCGAGGTTCACCGGGAAAATAACGATCACCACTAAAACTTGTATAGTCCGCGCGCTCGGCATATTCAACATTGGTTAGATTGGTAATACGAGCACTCACAGTTTTCTTCTGGTCAAGCTGCCACCGTGCTCTCAGGTTGAATACGTTATGCCCATCGTAGCGATGTCTGTTTTCGGGGTCGGTAAAATACTCACCAAGATGCAACCACTCTAATTCGGCGTGCGCCATGTCGGTAGGTTTCCAGCCCAAGTGCAGACTGCCAAACTTTTTTGGGGCCGTGTCGATTTCATTACCCTTGATATTGACTCCGCTCACTATTTGGTCACTGGTGTATTCGTGATGGGCGTAGCTTGCGGCCAACCCTACGGTCCAGTTTTTGGCAAGCATATGATCTACACTGACTTCCACTCCATGGTGTTTTGTTTCACCATCGGACAGGTTGAAAAAATCCGAATCGCGAAAAATTACGTTGTCTTTTTCCATGGCATAAAGTGCGATGTCATAACGGGTGCGACCATTGTCACCACGCAGTCCCAGTTCTGTACTGGTCAGTTCTTCTGAATGCAAATTGGCGACTTGCTGGTTACGCTGTAAACGATACAACTCTGTCGCTTGGGGAGCACGAAACCCTTTCGACAGGTTGACGTAAACCTGATGGGTATCATTGAGCCGATATAACATCGCGAGTTTGGGTGACCAGTTTTCAAAGCGATCGTCGCGATCAGCGGGTCGGCTGTAACGGCATCCACCAAAACCGCAGGCGGTGCCATCGTCTGCGGTACGCCCGTCGAGCATGCGGTTATCGTAGTCGTAATTCATCACTTCATAACGCAGGCCGATACTGATATCCAGTGCCTCTGTTAGCGTCCAACGGGATTGGATATAGGGGGCAGCCATATGGGCCGCTACTTGGTAATCATAATGTTTACCGACTGGAATGGTGTTCTGTAAAAACGCGGAACCCTGAGTGGGTTGATCCTGTGCTTGCTCTAAGGTGGCATCGGTATACTCAAGATCCAAACCGGTGATTAACTGCCATCGATCATTGATCTCCCGATAATAGGTCGATTGCACTCCCACGCTTGTTTGGCCATTCTGTTCGAGGGGATCGCCGGGCAGGAAGTGTTGTAGAAAATCCATATCGGTATAACGGGCATAGGGGGTTACGGAGAATCGCTGGTTCTCATCAACACGGTAATCAATACGCGAAGCCCAACGCACCGATTTGGCATCACGGTAGGCTTCGGGATTGGGGTTGGTGTCTTTTAGTTGATCGTCTTTATAGGCGTCTTTTCCGGTAATATAACCGGCGGTTTCCTGGTTCAAGTTACTGAACGCCAGTGTTGAGGTGATCGCCAGTGGGTCGCGGTTGAATTCATGGCGTAGAGTGAGCTTTTGTTGATCATAACCGGAGTCATCCCGATAACCGCCATCATGGCCCACGACCATGTCGGCCCGGATACCATGTTCCCCACTGAGATGCGTGACTGACATTTTGGACCGTGCGTAACCATGGGGCCCACCATCAAAACCCAGATTAAACCCTGAATGCTCCCCCACCCTTGGCGTGATGATATTCACCACACCATGCATGGCATTGGATCCATACAGGGCACTGCCCGGCCCACGAACCACTTCAATACGTTCCGCTTGCTCACTGTTCACTTCGAATAATTCATTGATGTTACAAAACCCTGAAGACCGCAATGGCACACCATCGACAGCGGTTAGCAGGCCGCCGCAACCACCTGCACCGGTGAGCACGGGGGAACGCAGTGCGGGCAGGTATTCCTGGCCGTTGCCTCGGGCGAGGTTAGCACCGGCCACACGTGCCAATGACTCCTGGATATGAACTTGGGCAATAAGTCGCAGTTCTGTTTGGTTAATGATTGCGGTATTACCGGCCAGCTCTTTTAGTGCAGTCTCTTCTCGTGTGGCGGTCACAATCACTTGCTCCATCGCCGCGTGTGGTGCGCTACCAACAGCGTGGGGCACTGCTATCTGGAGCGCGACGGCAACCAAGCCTGTAAGGCCGAATTTTTTAATTAAGGTTTTGCTAGCTACCATGACTACCTCTCTGCGTGTCGAGTTGTTTTTAACGTTGAGTTAAGGGCGTGACTTTTATCACTCTCCCATTGATGTTGTCGGTCAGCATATAAAGCGCGCCATCGGGACCAAAACGAAGGTCTCGAATTCGCTCACCTAACTCTTTAAACAATATTTTTTGATCGGTAACCACGCCCTCTTGCAGAATGATTCTTCTGGCCTGCCGCCCTGCTAAAAATCCCACCAGTAAGTCGCCCTCCCATTCCGGCCATTGGCAGCCACGGCATTGAGTGAGGCCCGATGGGGCTATTGATGGTGTCCATTGCACTAAGGGTTGTTCAGTGCCGGGGTATTGGGAAAAAGGCGATACCCTGCCGCCGGAATACGCTATGCCGTAACTTGCGATCGGCCAACCGTAATTTTTACCCGCTTCAATACGGTTGAGTTCATCGCCTCCTTTGGGGCCGTTCTCGTGGGCATAGACGGTTTGGGTGGTTTTATCTTGGAACAAGCCGATGGCGACTCTATGGCCATAACTGTAAACCGCGCTGGTAACACCGTCCTGATTTAAAAAGGGGTTGTCTTTTGGGATAGTGCCATCATCGTTAATGCGGATAATTTTACCCAATGTGCTCTCTAAATTTTGTGCTTGTTCCCTGTAGTCAAAACCATCGCCTACTGAAACTAATAGGGTTTCATCGGGTAAAAACAATAACCTGCCTCCCAGTGCTATTGGTGGTGTCTCTGGGGCTTGAAATATTTCGCTGACGTTAATTAATTGTCCACTTTTAGTCACTCCACTTATGTATTGCGCACGAAAAACACGCAGTGAACTGTGCTCACCCTTTCCCTGAGTTAAGGAAAAATATAACTGACGGTTTTTTGAAAATTGAGGGTGTAAAGCAATATCCAGTAAACCACCTTGATAGCCCACATCAACATCAGGCACATTGGCAACCGGGGTTTCTATTAACACACCCTCATGAATAAGCCGTAGCTGGCCGGTCTTCTCGGTGGCTAATATGTCGCCATCCGGTAAGAACGCGAGGCTATAGGGGTACTGCAATCCCGTAGCCAATGTTGACATCTGATAGCCAGGAGATTCATCGGCCACCGCAACCGAGGAAAACAGTATTAATATCCACAGTATGATTTTTTTCATGGTGATACTACATTTGTTTTTACTGATCGACTTAGTCGCAAAAGGCAGTGAATAAACACGGCACCACCGAGCGCGCCAGACAATACAAAACAACTTAAACCCAAAACACCGCGGGTGCCCACCATCAGGTTCAAATCATAAATCATATGCGATGCACCATAATGCAGGGTTGCCATAGCGGCGGCACCAGCCAGTGGGTATAGTCCGTAACGCGGCCAGCCTGTGTATTTTGCTATCACAGCCGCAGTGGGCAGTGCCAGCAAAAATCCGATACACACCAGCCCAGCCAGCGGTATAAATCCAGAAAAGGTGTGGCCATAAAGATCTTGCCCAATGGTGCGCAACCACAAATCAGCCGAGATGTTTGCACCGGCACTAAGCAATGCGGATAAGGTAAACAGTGTTTGAACAATACTGGACGCGGTATAGGTTAAAACCACAGCCGCTATAAAACTGACTGCAGTTATCAAGACTTGCACGCCAGCAATTTTCAGTTGTTTTTGCATAACGTTTGTTCTCGCTCAGTAAACACTGTTTCATCCATCTTGGGGATCAACCGGGGCCACCCACGGTTCCTATTGCGCTTTTTCTTAATGCTTCAGGGTTGTAACCGATGCCGTTTTTAAACACCGTTTCAATCTTATGAATGGCCTTAATATCAACCGAGGGGTCGCCCTTAATCACCAGCAAATCAGCTCGTTTGCCTAAGGCGATAGTGCCTCGATCGTCCAACACGCCCATGGCTTGTGCGCCATTTTGGGTGGCAATTTTAATTACCTCTAAGGGTGGAATACCGGCGTCGGCTAATAGCTCTATAGACATAAGGCTGCCATAACCCGGTAGTGTTACGACGCCTGTTGGGTCGGTTCCCACCACCAATTGACCGCCTGCGCGCCAAAATGCGGCTTGTAATTTCATGTCCGATTCAACGCGTGATCGTAGAGATTGCGCGTATTCGCTTTCGTTCTTTTGGGCAATGACTTGCTGGTACCTTGCGCGGCCCTCTGGCTGTAATAGCGCCACAAACTCGCTGGGCACTTCGGACATCATATTGGCCTGACGGGCGAAAATGGCTATTGTCGAGGTGAGTACCACTTCTTTTTCCACCAGATAACGAATCAGTTCTTTCGCTTCAGGCTCTTCAGGGTTGGGTAAGGGTTTTAGAGAATGACCGCAGCTATCCGGTTTTTTATCTTTATCGAAATCGGTACTGGAGAAAAAGCCGTGCTCCAATTGGTCGATCCCTAAGTCGGCCGCTTCCTTAAAGGTTACGGAACACAGGTGCCCGGTAATTTTTAGGCCAAGCTTATGTACTTCATCTATCGCGACGGCCAAATACTCACGAGAAATATGGTTGTACGCTTTAAAGCTGGTAAAACCTCGACTGGCCCAATAGCGAACCATGTCTCGCGCTTCATCAGCGCTATTTAAGCCATGCAACTGAAAAAATCGTGAATCAGAATTACCTTCTAGATACGGCGCAGTCAGGTCCAAGGTTGGGCCTGGAAGTAAACCCGCCTCTATACGCTCGCGAATTCTAAGGTCGGTATAAGGTTCAATACTACCGGCTGTGCGTGCGCTGGTAAGCCCCGCCGATAAGTATAAACGCGGGAAATTAAAGGACTGCTGGGTAAGTACCAAGGGGTCCGATGAACGGGTATTATTTAGATAGTAAAGATGCTCATGATGCATTACCCAGCCCGGCAATAAACTTTTGCCTTGCAGGGAAATACGTTTAGCCTTTTGAGGGATCTTGACTTCACCGTCTCTACCTATGCTGACGATGCGTCCGTCTTTGATCACTACGGTATGATTTTCTTTTGCCGGTGCGCCGGTGCCATCAATAACGCGTGCGTTGGTAAAAGCTACCAATGGTGCCGTCTCATCAATAAACGGGTTTTTATCGTTTTCAGCGAAAGCAGAACTCGTAATAATCATGACTGTGAATAGCTGTAGTAAGGGTTTTATACCTATCATCATCGAATCTCCTCTCATTACCGTATTTCCTCAAAAATAATAGTCTTGTGCCCACAAAATCCCGGGTATTACTAGGCGATAACTGCCACGTTCAACCAAGCTTAAAAGCCTAATGTTCGGTTTTAAATGTATCCTGTATTACGGGCGCAGTATCTAATAGAGCATCAGGCACTATTCGAATTTGTCTCAATTCCATTTCATTGGCTGTCAGCTCCTGCTCCCCTGCCTCGAACCCTTGCTGCGCATACCAATAAGCCAGCAGGTCGGCCACCGCTTGTCGGCTCAGGCTGCGAGGTGCACCAAGCGGCATGGTGTTGCGGATGCGGTCAAACAAAGCCAGACCATTCTGGTCGCTCCAACGCCGCAGAAAACTCTTGCCCATCAATGACGGGCCAGAGCCACCTCTTAAGTCTGCCTTATGACAACTCGCACAATGCGCCGTATAAATTGACTGGCCGCGAGTGGCTTGTGCGCGGGTGAATGTTGGATTTTGAAGCGGCGGCTGTGTTTGCGTATTTGCAGGTAGGTCTTTTGATAAATGCCAATCGCTCACTGGCACAGGATCGGCAATGGCAACCTCACTGGGTAGCGCAAAGACATACAACATATTGGACCCAGTGGGTGGGGTTAAACCCGCCAATCGGTTCAACTGGGGGGATACACGATCACCGCCTCCCACTGCCACCGCAATATACTGACGCCCGTCAACGGAATAACTGATGGGGTGGCCGGTCACCGGCGCATTCAATACGGTTTGCCATAACACGTTTCCAGTGCTGGCATTAAACGCGCGAAAGCGTCTGTTGGCGTCGCCGGCAAACACAAGATTGCCTGCCGTTGCAACAACGCTGTACATCGCCGCACGCTGTTCAAATGTCCATAAGGTCTTACCGGTTTCTACTGAAATTGCCTCTAATCGTCCAAGGGCGGTCGCCTCAGGGGCCAATTCAGGATCAAGGGAAATACCGTAGGAATCACGACTGCTGGGATTAACCTCGGTGATTTCTGGCCTCATACAGGTATTTTGCAGCGGCATATACAGCGCATTTTTTTTAGGGCTGTAAGCACCTGTCATCCAATTTCTGCCACCGTAGGCTGAGGGGCAAACCAGTCCGTAAGTATCATCAATACTATCGGGAATGGCCGCTTCGTTAACGGTCACTGCACCCGTGAGCGGATCTATCGACTGAATGACATTTTGTTGAATGGTTTCCTTGGCCCACAGGAATTCTCCACTTGCCCGGTCCAAGGTCCAGACTAAGCCTGTTTTACCGGGAATTCCGGTCATTAATTTGCGTCTTTTGCCCTGCTGGATGCTAGGGTTCTGTGACCAAGTGACTGCTTTGTCAGCATTCACGGGGCTATCGACGAGTATTCGCTCAAACACATGATCAAGGTCCCAATTGGGACGCGGCAGGTGCTGAAAGTACCAGACAATTTCTCCGCTATCGGCGTTTAGGGCCAAGGTCGAGTTGGCATACAACACCGCTTGCCCGGCGGTACCACGACTCACCTCCGGTGAAGGCGATGGGTTTGAGGTGCCAAAGTACAGCAGGTTCAGTTCTGCATCGTAGCTGCCAGGCCCCCAGGCGCCGATGTGGGTTCTTTGCTCTAGGGGTATTCCACCCCATGTTTCATCGCCGGGTTCACCCCGTTTGGGTATCACGTAGCGGCGCCAAATTTCTTTGCCCGTTGTCGCGTCATGCGCGGTGATAAAACAACCCCCGGGGGTGTTCATACCGCAGGCACTGCCAGTAATCACTTTTCCTCGGGCGATTATGGGTCCCGTTGGGTGGGACATATGTCGGTAGTCGCCCAGTTTAGTTTCCCAGAGCTCTTGGCCGGTGTGCGCATTCAGTGCCACTAGATAGGCATCGTGGGTTGCGACAAACACTTTGTTGTCGTAGATAGCGAGACTGCGTGTAATCGAAGCTTGTGGGTAATCGGGAAGTTGCCGCTGGTATTCCCAAAGGACATCGCCGTTGCGTGCATCGACCGCTTGAATTAGGTTGTCGGGGTGGCCTATATAGAGAACGCCGTTGTAAACCAGTGGCGTCGCTTCATTGGTGCCTGCACTCATCGGTAAGGCCCAGGCCAATGACAGCGAGTTGACATTGCGATGGCTGATTTGCGTTAAGGCGCTGTAACCCCACCCGGCCAAATTGCCGCGGTAATTGAGCCAATTTTCGGCTGCGGGTTGATTGAGTAATTCATCGGTAACGGGAGGGAATTTTGTTTCACCCACACCTTCTGCCTTAGCGCTTGTACTCTGCGTTATTGCCGCGACAATCATCAGCAGAAAAAGCATTAGGACCCGTAATGTTTTAATATAAATAATTTTCATCATGTTTCTCAGCAATAGCGTTTTATGACAATCAAAAAGCGACGAAAAGTAGTGACGCATTCTCTTCGTGAACAGGCAATATCAACCAGCATCGTTCTGGCCCCCTCAACCAAACCGCAATACCAAATACCCCACCGCAAATACCAACAACAGCCCAATACACACAATGCTATAGCGCCTAAAAGCCACACTCGGCTGACAGGACAAAGGCACTGTTTCCGCTGTAATGGCTCGATGATTGAGGTAGGCGATAAACGGCGCAGCAACAAAGGCGACTGTCGCGGCTAAATCCACCAAGGCGGTCAATGAGGTTAAAAAGAATTGATAGGTCAGTACGGCGCCCAAAAACATTACGACCAGCACGGCGATATAAAAAGGGTGGCTTTCAACTAGGCTGTGATCATCCTCCGCCTCAGGAATGTCCTGCCAACGTCGATAAAGTGATGACAGGGTTCGAGGGAATGCGTCCATAATGGCCAATAAACTTGAGTAGACAATCGCGGTGGCGGCAATGCCAATCAGCGGGCCAAAAAAGCCGCCTAACACGGTTTCATAAAGGTGAATCAGTTGCGCTGAAAATGCTGCGGAGCCGCTGGCTAATACAATGCCTTTTCCGTGCATAATGCCGGCCCCCATTAACAGGAAGCAGATTGCCAAGACAATAATGGCGCTGTAACCGACGTTGAAATCGAAACGGCTTTCGGCCAGTGTCGGTGGTAGGTCGCTGTCCTCAGCTTTGGCTTTAGCCCACAGGGACTGCCACACTGAGGCATCGAGCGGCACTGGCATCCAGCCCATCAGGGCGGCAATAAAAAGCAGGCTGGCAATGTCTAGCTCCGAGGAAAATAACGTCATGCTCTGTCCCCAGTGCACTTCAGGCAAGATCATCACTGTGGCTATCAAGGTGCAAACTACCATTAGGATAATCAGCACTTTGGTTAAGCGTTCTAAGGTTTGGTAGTGGCCTACCACTAGCATCACTGAGGTGCAGACAATTAATCCTAGAGCTATCGTTTGTGCGGCGAGGGAGATTGAGAACACCACTTTAATCAGCCCTGCGGCCATTAGTGCCAATGCGGATACCGCGAACAGTAATGTGCTGAGGGTGATAACCGCAAAAACTAACAATACGGCCTTGCCCTGCCGGCGATAGGCTTCCAGCAAAGAGGTGCCTGTGGCGGGATAGTAGTCACTGGCAAAACGGAAGGCGGGGTATTTAATGGCGTTGGCCAATAGGATAATGCCGAGCAACGCTAATCCGTAGACGGCCCCCGCTCGGGTGGACTGCACTAAATGCGAGGCGCCGACGCTAGTGGCGGCAAACAGTAAGCCGGGGCCCAGCATGCTAAAAATTGATCGACTAGACGCTGGGGCCACTAGACTCTTTTCCGCGGCGGGTTCACGACACTCCATTAATGGTTCCTATGAAGGCCTCTTCAGCAAGTCTACTGTGCGCAGCGCCAATGAGGCAGGTAATAACAGCAATGAGGTGTTTCATAACAAAAACATCTTAGAGCCGTATTGAATATATGCAGCAAAATATCGCATTTCAGGGCAGTCAATCATGCGCAATACCATGCCTTCAGCTTGCTAAAATCATGAGCAGAGCCAATGAAACCAATACGGCCCGTGCCTTGCTCCGGCAGAGAATAGCACTGCATTAAATAATCATTGAGATAAAACTCCGTGAGACGGCCCTTGCGAACAAGACGAAAATGTACTTTGCCTTCAAATGTTAACTCGCGATCAACACCACCTTGCTTGTCGAATCCAGTGCCATCCAGTTGCATTGCACCAAAATCAACGGCACCGTTCTCTCGCACTAGAAATGCCGTTCCTGCGGCAGCTGCCCCTTGCACATATAGGCCGCTAACGGACCCATTGCTTGAGCTAGGCAACGGCATCTCCCCTTCAACAATTAATGTCTCATCTGAATCAAATAACCTATCCAAAAAGGTCACTGGCAATCCAGAGTGTGATTTTTCATATAAAACGGATAACGATTCTGCTTTCGCTAAATTATTTTGCTCCCACCACATCAGTCGTAGTGTGCCTTCATCGTCCCACTGTGCTCGTTTGATCGGTGCCATATAAACCCGATCAGGATCAATTCCCGCTAGCTTGTCGA
>ENA-OQVM01003113-OQVM01003113.1-marine-metagenome-genome-assembly--contig:-NODE-3113-length-18355-cov-4.942827_pt1 | contig 18355 bp, 19 predicted proteins | sample MGYA00237776_ERZ505498 | MGnify/ENA primary metagenome ERZ505498 (study PRJEB26159, sample SAMN06265151) | marine metagenome | isolation source: Helgoland LTER site | place: Germany:Helgoland, sampling... | reverse complement strand
CCTGCCGCCGCACCTGTGCCGGGTCGCCCGGCATGGGCGCAGTAAGGGGCTGCGCTATCTTCAGGGAAACATCGCGGGCGGCGAAGGTTTCGACTGGTTCTATGGCTCCGAGGCTGATCGCGCCGCGCAGGTCCGGACGCCGATCAGTGAGGGCGCTGCCATTAAGCCGTGGGTCTTCCGCTACAAGGATCTGCGCGCCTGGTGGTCGAACCCGCACTACAACCGCCCGGGCGGTGTGGAGAGCGGCACCTCGACGGCATGGGTGCCGCAATCCAAGCCGATCTGGTTCACCGAACTCGGCTGCCCCGCCATCGACCGCGGTACCAACCAGCCCAACGTCTTCTTCGACCCGAAATCCTCCGAAAGCTTCACGCCGCATTTCTCGCGGGGCTGGCGGGACGACGCCATCCAGCGCGCCTATCTCGAAGCGACCTTTTTCTGGTGGGGCGAGGCCGCGAACAATCCGGTTTCCGGCATCTACGGCGACCGGATGGTACACGTCCCGGAATGCGCCGCCTGGACCTGGGACGCGCGGCCCTATCCGTTCTTTCCGGCGCTGACCGACGTCTGGACGGACGGCGCGAACTGGCGACTCGGGCACTGGCTGACCGGACGGCTTGGGGCGGTGTCGCTGGCGGCGCTCGTCCGCCACCTCTGCCTGCGGGCGGGAATGCACGAGGCTCGGATCGACGTCACCGGACTCTGGGGTGCGCTCGAAGGTTATGCGATTGGCGCACTGGAATCCCCGCGAGCGTCCATCACAACGCTGTCGCGGCACTTCGGTTTCGACGCGGCGGAGACCGAGGGCGTGATCCGCTTCGTGATGCGGGGACGCGCAGCGGTGGCAAACGTGACCCATGACGATCTGGTGGCGGCCCGCGAGGGTGACGTTCTGGAACTGACGCGTGCGCAGGAAACCGAACTGCCGCAGGCGCTCAAATGGCAGGTGGCGAGGGCTGACGAGGATTATGACGCCGCCCTCGTCGAGGCGCGACGGATCACCGTGGATACGACCCGGATCGCCTCGGAGAGTTTTCCCATGGTAGTCCCGCCAGAGGAAGCTGAACGGCGTTGCCGCCGCGCGCTGATGGAAGCATGGACCGGGCGAGAGACAGCTGCATTCCGCCTGCCTCCCTCGCGGCTGGTACTGGATCCAGCGGACGTTGTTACGTTGGAACATGACGGGCGGCACATCCCGCTGCGGCTGGTCTCCATCGCAGACGCGGAGGCCCGTGGGATCGAAGCTGTCCGTCAGGACCGGGAAGCCCACGATCTGCCACCCGGGTCACCACGACCATCGTCCTTGTCAAAAGCCGTTGTGTTCGGCGCGCCCGAGGTCGTGCTGTTGGATCTGCCGCAGCTGACCGAGGATCAGCCCGCGCACCGGCCGTTTGTCGCGGCCCATGCCGTTCCTTGGCCGGGGGAGATGGCAGTGTTTCGCAGCCCGTCAACGGATGGATTTGAAGTGCTGACCACATTTGGCGGCCGTGCCCGGATCGGCGCGCTGGTCTCGGACTTCTATGCTGGTCCCACATCGCGCTTCGATCTCGGCAATGCGCTGGTTGTCGATCTGCTGACCGGCACGCTGGAGAGCGTCACGGACCTGACCCTGTTCGGTGGGGCCAATGCGCTGGCCGTGGAAAACACGGCCGGTACTTGGGAAATCGTGCAAGCAGGGGATGCAGAATTGATCGCGCCGGGCCGCTACAGCCTGACGCGGCTGCTGCGAGGTCAGCGCGGCACGGAAGCAGCCATGGCCAATCTGGCTCCGGCAGGCACGCGGGTGGTGGTGTTGGACGACGCTCTAGCATCATTGCCAATCTCCGAGGCTGATCTCGGGCTGCCGTGGAACTGGCGCGTCGGTCCCGCAAGCCGGTCTGTCAGCGACGAGACCTATGTGGCGGCCAGTTTCACACCGATTGGCGTGGGTCTGCACCCCTTTTCGGTCGCCCATGTCGAGCAGCCATGGCGAACGCCACGCATTCCCGGCGACTTGACCATCCGCTGGACGCGCCGGTCCCGCTCGCTCGCTGCCGACAACTGGGGTGCGGTGGATGTGCCGCTGATCGAAGAGGTCGAAGCCTATGAGGTCGAGATCCTCGATGGCGCAGCGATCAAGCGGGTGCTGAGCGCGACCACGACCAGCGCGATCTACACAGCCGCCCAGCAAACGGCCGATTGGGGCGCGTTGCTCGGCCCCGGCGACACGCTCGATATCCGCATCTTCCAGCTCTCCGCCCTGATCGGGCGGGGTGCGGCCAAAACCGTCACGCTCCAACTCTGAGGGTCGCTATGTCCGACACCACGACCAACCTGCTGCTCCCATACATTCTGGCGGCGCAGGCCCAGAAGCATGTCACCCACAACGAGTCATTGCGGCTCCTCGACGGGCTCGTGCAGCTCTCCGTTCTCGACCGCGACCTGACCGCGCCGCCCGGCAGCCCTGCCGATGGCGACCGTTACATCGTCGGCTCGGGCGCGACAGGCGACTGGGCGGCGTGGGACCTGAACGTGGCGCTGTTCACGGATGGCGCATGGCTTCGCCTGCCGCCTCGCGCAGGCTGGCGTGCATGGGTCGAGGACGAAGATCTGTTGTTGGTCTATGACGGTTCCGGCTGGGTCGGCACGACCCCGGACGCTCTGCAGAACCTCTCACTACTGGGGCTGGGGACCACCGCCGATGCCGCCAACCCATTCTCCGCGAAGTTGAACGCCGCGCTCTGGACGGCGAAGACCGCAGCCGAAGGCGGGAACGGCGATCTCTTCTACACCATGAACAAGGAGGCTGCGGGCGACGATCTCGGTTTGACCCTGCAGAGCGACTTCGTGACAAAGGCGCTTGTTGGCCTATTCGGGTCGGACCAGTTCCGCCTCGCGGTTTCGGCCGACGGCAGCACCTTCTTCGACGGTCTGATCGTCGACAACGCCAACGGCATCGTCGAACAGCCGCAACTGCCGCGCTTCAAGGCTTACACCAACTACGACAACTACGTGGGCGTTGGAGCCTGGACGAAGATCGGCCTGAACAACACCGACTACAACGATCAGGGCGCGTTTGATGCCGGGACCAACCTGTTCACCGCGCCCGTGGACGGCGCATACATTTTCGGTGCAACGCTGCTCTACAAGATCAATGCCAGCGCCACAGCCCGCATGCGCGGGCGGCTTGTGCTGAACGGTGCGACCGAAATCCGGGGCTCCTTCGGCGAAATCTCCGCAACCCACGTCTCGCTTGCCACCGCGATCTGGCTCCAGACCATGGTGCCGCTGACGGCGGGCGATACCGTCGAACTGCAGGGGTATTTCCGAGTCGCGGACGGCTACTTCGCCGCCGACCACACGTCCTTCTGGGGCTGCAAGGTCGGTTGAGCGGCGGGAGGAGGATTCGATGACACCACCCCGATCAGATCAGGGCTTTGTCCGCATGCCCGATGCCGAGTTTGAGGCAATGTTGGCACGCGCTGCCGAGAAAGGCGCCAAGCGCGCGCTTGCCGATGTTGGCCTTGACGGTGAAGAAGCAGCGCTTGACATCCGGGACCTGCGATCCTTGCTCGACTGCATCAGGCTGGTGCGCCGCACCGCGATGCAGACGGCAGTCCGCATGATCACCACTGGCGTGATGCTGGCACTCCTGGCGGGCATCGCCATCAAGCTGAAAATTTTCGGCGGGACCCCGTAGCTGCGCTCCATCCCAATCCGTCGACCTAACCAACCCGCTCTTGTGGCGGGTTTTTTCGTTTCTGGAGGACACTATGACCGCGACATTTTACGAACATTGGCGCGACGTGCCGGAGAAAGCCTGGCGCTGGACCAACTTCTCGCCCGCCGAAATCGCCTGCCGCGGCACCGGGAAACTGCTTGTCAACGAATCCGCACTCGACAAGCTGCAGGCGTTGCGGGATCGGCTGGGCAAGCCGCTGATCGTGCGCTCGGCCTATCGCAGCCCGGAACACAACCGCGCCGTTGGTGGCGCGACGCGGTCCAAGCATATGAACGGCGCGGCCTTTGACATCGCAATGTCGAACCACGATCCCGTGGCATTCGAGGCAGCGGCACGCGCGGTCGGGTACCTCGGATTCGGCTTCTATCCGCGCTCGGGTTTCATCCATGTTGATCTCGGCCCGGCGCGCCAATGGGGCGAGCGCTTCCCGGTCCGGGCGACCGCATTCGCCGAGGACACGCCGCCCGCGCGCGAGGTTCTGGCTGAAAGCCGTACGATGAAAGGTGGCGGAGCGGCCGGGGTGGCGACGCTGGGTGCAGCGGGCGTGGAGGTTGCACAGAGCGTCCTGGCCGAGACCCAAACGGCCATACTTCCGCTCGTCCCGTATCTCGACACGCTTCGCTGGGTCTTCATCGCCTTGGCGCTCTGTGGGATCGCAGTCACGATATACGCCCGCCTTGATGACTGGCGCAGGGGGCAGCGATGATTTCGACCTTTCTCGGCGGTATCGCTGCCATCCCATGGATGCGGGCGGCCCTACGTTATGGTGCGATCACTCTCACCATTGTTCTGTTCCTACTGTCGATCCGCCGCTCCGGTGAGCGCGTCGGTCGCCTGGAGGAACGTTTTGAAACCACGGAGAAGGCCAATGAAATCCAACGCCGGATGCTGGAGTCGGCGGCTCGCCGTCCTCGTAATCGCGGGGAGCTGGTTGACCGGCTGCGCGACGGCGAGTTTTAAAGCTGGCGGCGTGGCAGCGTGTCAGCCGGTCATGGAATCCAGCAGGGAGCTTCAGGCAGGGTTGGACTTGTCGCGTTTACATTCCGGTCTCTGAACTCATTTATGCGGCCTTTCGTTCGAATGCCAAGGGGCTTTTGCCACCTAGCGATGAGTGACGTCGGCGCGGGTTATAAAAGCCATTGATATACTGGAAGATCGCACCTTCTGCCTGACGACGTGTGTCCCATTTGTTGCGCCAGATCAGCTCAACCTTGATGGATTTGAAGAACGTTTCAACCATCGAATTGTCGTAACAATTACCCTTGCCGCTCATCGAGACCTTGAAGCCATGCTTTGACAAGCGTCGTTGATACTCGTTGGAACAGTATTGCGACCCGCGATCCGTATGGTGAATGCAGCCTTCGGGCGGTCGCCGTAGTGCCACAGCCATGTCCAACGCCCGGATCGCCAAGTCCCGTTTCATGCGATTGCTGACAGCCCAGCCGATGACGCGGCGAGAATGCAAGTCCAGATCACAGCGAGGTACAACCATCCCTCACGCGTCCAAATGTATGCCGTGCCGCGTCGTCAGAACCTAAGCAGGCTCATCACGCGCTTGCATCTTTACCCGTACTTTTGGTGTTGTCTTCGTCTCACTATGAAGTTGGATCAGCATTGAGCGTCCTCCCGAATGTCACCGAAAACCAATCTTGCCGTAAAAAGGCAGACCGGTGAGGATCTATATGATTATCCGTGATGGAACATTTACTTGAAGTGTGCCGAGAGACGTTCAATGTCTACACCATGTCACGGCGCACTCAAGAAGCTTGCTTAACGAACAATCTGGCATGAATCCGACACAAACAGCGTTCTACTTTGGTATTGCTGGTTTAGCGTAGCCTTGGGGGTTTTGTTGGATCAGATCCTGGAGCGATCATCTCGGGAGGTTTCACCAAAACGGGTTGCGGCAAGTCAAACCGCAGACCCACGCGCGACAGCCGTTCGGCGATGGGTGCATCCGCATCAAAAAAACTAACATCCATCGCCCCCGCCTCGATGCCCGAAAAGGTGAGCGCCTCGGATGCTGCACGGGCCAGTGCCGTTTCCGCCCCATGTGCTGCCCCTATAAAAGCAAGCATGTGACTGCGCGTGCCCGCGGCGTCGACCGTACCAACCAAATAGGCCATCTGCGCCAGACCCGTCGCTGTGGCCAGCTTGGTGTCAATCGCGGTAAGTAATAGGTCTGGCAAACCTGCGGGCGCTGACAGTTCTGCGATCTGCACCTCGATCTCATCCGGTTCGTGACCCAGCGTTTCCGCCAGCCAGCTAACCCCTTGCGCATCCAGCAAGAAAGCAGACGGTGCGACATCAAGGTTTAACCCGATCCCAAGGCCCTGTTCCGTCAGCAATCCTGCGATCACCCGTCCTGAAAGCGCAGCGTAAGGGGCTACAGCACCAACAAAAGCCGTCAATCGTTCCTGCCGATCAAAAACCAGAACAATCGGCCCTGTTCCCGGATCATAAATCTGGGGTGTGATTTTCTCGTCTTCTGCTTCCCCCTCCAGCAGCAGGAACAGCTCCACATCCCCCAATCGCTCATAAAACCGAAGCCGTACGGTATCGTTGTCGGGACTGGCCATCATTGCGGCATGTGCCGCGTCCAATACCGTTTGTGTCATTTAAGCACCTCTTTTACCCGCAATCGCAAGGCAAGCAGGACGTCTGCCTCAAACCAAGGGGTTTTCTTTAGCTAAGTTCGTAGCTTTAACAGACCCGCGGGACACTTTCGATTTTACTGTAACGTGTCTCTGGGAACTTCGTAAGTGGTCTGGCCGTTGTGCGCGCTGTGCGGTCTAGCGAAGTCGAAGAGGCGCTCCCATTCGTCGAGTTTAGCCTCCAGATCGACGTCGCCTTTGTAACTGAGGATTGAACCGCCCCTTGTTTGTCGGAGACCCAGAAGTAAGGATACTAGGTTACAGAGAAGAACAAATGTGGAAACAGATGCTCATCTGAAGTGCGCGAGCGTGCAGTGTGGATGGTGTACCAATATTAACATCACGGCTATGTTCGACAGCCAATCTGCTGCGATCAAATATAATGCTCCCAAGAATGGTTGTGGGCCGGATACACTTCAAGCGTGGGTTGGCGCACTAAGACGGATAGCGGTCGAGGGGACGGCATAACAACCGTCGAACGGAACCGGATCAAGGCTTTATAGCGTGAGAACCGCCAGCTTATCTTGATGCCGTGATAACGCTCAAGATACCACACGACCCGCATGGGATGGGACCGAGGTGGTATTTCCGACGAAGGTAAAGCACTTTCTCCTCGCGTTCGGGCGGTGTCGCGTTGGCGAGCCATTTGGGGATGGGCGGTGCATTGACCAGTCCAGCTTCGCTGCGCTCAGCGTAAGCCTGTCGCCAGCGGTTAAAGCTGGAACGACCGATGCCGAAATACCGGCAGGCTTTGGCAACGTGGCCAATCTCTTCGGCATACCGAAGTATCCGCAATTTGCGTTCGATTTCGCGTTGATCCTTGCTCATAAACATCTCCTTCTTCCCAAAACTGGGAGGTTAAAGGAAATGTCCCGCGAGTAACGGCATATCTACAACAGGTTTGAATAGCAGCATCGTTGTAAATTTTGCTGAAGCACTCTTCGACCAGACGCGTTCGTCTCTTAGGTCATCTGCTGATCGAACCAAATTAATATCGATCCTGATTGGTTGAGTTAAAAATTGTATTCCGCCCAGTGCTGGTTCTTGTACTTCATCGGTGTCCAGCTGTTCATTCCTGTCTGCCACTACACTGGATTCAAGTGCATTCTACAGAGCCCCATTTGTGCAATAAATTTGGATGAAACAAAAAAAATTTAAAAATAAGACGAAAGATTAAACTAAAATTGAAATAAAAATTTATAGAGAGGCTGACGAAAATTATATCGATGAGGAAAACTTAGTAAATTGATAATATTTCTAGCCTAAGACCGATGTAACGAAGCGAACGGAGATCGACTCATGTCCAGTGCATTAAGCCCAACGCAAAGTATAAAAAATGAAGAACAAATTCTTCATAGTTTTGAAATATCGGGTGACTTACGCATTCGAGATTCCGAAAAAATTATATCGGATCTAAGTGTATTAATATCAGAAAATAAAAATATCCTGGTGGACTTAAGCGAACTTTCAAGCATCGATACAAGTATATTTCAAATTTTAGTTGCTATGACACGTAGTGCCGAAAAAAAAGGATTGGTTGTTCAATTAGATAACTATGAAGATAGTCCAATTCCATGCTTTATGAGTGATATTGGATTAGATTCAAAAGACATTGGTGGCATATGGTATACCAGCTCAAAAAAAAATTGAATATAGTATAGATCACAAAAATCACTGTTGTGGAGACCAAATTTCAAATTCAGAAAGTAATTTATTTTGGCTAACATATGAACAAATGAAAATAGTTGATTTGTTTCTACCAGATAATAAAGGACGGAAAAGAGTAAATGATCGCCGTGTTCTCAGTGGAATTATTCATATCAGACGGAATAACCTAAAATGGCACGATGCTCCAAACACCTATGGCCCCTATAAAACTCTTTATACTCGATGGAAACGTTGGTTAAATTCAGGTGCTTTTGAGCGAATTATTGACGGAATAAACAAATCGTACCCGGAGCAAAGCTCAATGATAGATTCGCTTAACTGGGTTGTGTTGAATAAAAGTAAATGAAACTAGGAGATGTAAAGATGAAGCGAGAGGTTTTTGTTAGCTATCAAGATGATATTATTTACTCAAACAAGAATGTTCATTTTAATCTCAAAATCGTGAGGAAAGCTAAATGAGTGGGAAGGTTTTAACTATAGACGACTCACAATCGGTCAGGCAAATGATTTCCATGACGCTTGGAAATTCAGGCTTTACGGTTGATGAAGCCTGTGATGGCGCGGAAGGGTACGATAAGGCGACGACAGGTTCGTACAACGCAATCCTGACCGACCTGAATATGCCAAATATGAACGGTTTGGACTTCATAAAGAAGTTCCGAGAACACCCATCTAGTCGTGGTGTTCCAATTATATTTTTGTCTACAGAATCTGACGAGGAATCAAAACGTGAAGCAAAATCTGCTGGTGCAATCGGATGGATTATAAAGCCGTTTGACCAAGCGCAACTTTTAGCAGTTGTCAAAAAGGTGACTGGCGCATGACACAGACTGATCCTGCAGAGATCTTCCGATTGGAAGCACAAGACGTTCTCGAGCAACTCGAGCAAACTTTGCTTGATCTCGGTGAAACACTCGACGATCATGATCTTATCGATAGCGCGTTTCGGGCCTTGCACACGATAAAAGGTTCGGGTGCAATGTTTGGGTTCACAGAAGTCGCCAGCTTTGTTCACGAATTTGAAACTGCGTTTGATCGTGTACGCAAAGGCGATGCTGCCCCTTCCAATGATTTGGTCAGTGTATCACTAGACGCCAAAGACCATATTGCACTATTGATCGCCGAGCCCGCAGTCCATGCTGATGCCGGTGGACCGATCCTCGATCGTTTGCGCGCAATTGTAGGTGCAGACGCGTCTAAAATTCAGCCATCGGAACATGAATTCGTTGCTGCCGACATCTTGCCCAACAACTCTATTGATACGAGCGAGGGTTGGAATGTGCGATTTAGTCTCCCAGAGGATGGTCTGTCTCTTGGCGCAAACCCTGTGTTGCTTTTGCAAGAGTTGCGCGATCTTGGAACTTGCACCGTAAGCGCCAGTTCCAAGTCAATTCCTAATCTTGAAAAGTTAGATCCCGAAATCTGCTACCTTTCGTGGGATGTGACGCTTTTGGGCGACTGCACGCAAGAGGCCATAGAAGAGGTCTTTATGTTTGTGCGAGATGGAATGGACTTGGAGATTCGTCCCTTACCTCCAAAGGCGGAAGAAGTGGTGGATAACATTGACTATACTCCATCAGAAGTCGTCGAAGAAAAGGTTGAGCCAGGAAATAGTAAGTCTGACTCTCAGAGCGGCCCATCGCGTGGCAGTTCGTCGCTGCGTGTTGCTGCGGAGCGTTTAGATGAGTTACTAGATCACGTTGGCGAATTGGTCATTGCTCAAGCACGTCTATCCCAGATCTCTTACGATAGCCGTGATAGCAGCCTCATGGGTGTGACTGAGGAAATCGAGCGTCTTTCAGCTGGGTTGCGCGACATTACAATGGGCATCCGAATGATCCCAATTGGAACGCTGTTCAACCGGTTTCGCAGGCTTGTTCATGACCTGTCTTCTGACCTTGGAAAGAATGTAGAATTTGCCACGACAGGTGAACAAACTGAGCTGGATAAGACGGTTATAGAGAGCCTGGCGGACCCCCTCGTTCATATTATTCGCAACTCGATTGATCACGGCCTTGAAAGCCCACAAGACCGGGTTGCTGCAGGCAAGAAAGAGCAAGGTACCGTTCGTCTTTCTGCTGCGCATGAAGGTGCAGAAGTGGCAATCAGCGTCAGTGATGATGGAGCTGGGTTAAATACTGATCACATTCGCCGAAAGGCAGAAGAAATGGGTCTCATTTCTCCTGATGCTCTGATGTCAGAGAACGAATTGCATAGAATGATTTTTCATCCGGGGTTTTCAACCGCCCAAGAGATCACATCGGTTTCTGGGCGTGGCGTCGGCATGGATGTGGTCAGCCGAACAATGGACGCTTTGCGTGGACGTATTGATGTCACATCGCGTCCAAACATCGGGACGACGGTCACTCTTCGCCTACCATTGACGCTGGCAATTATTGACGGAATGCTCGTGCGAGTCGGATCTAACCGTTACTCTATTCCGCTTTCGGCGGTTGAAGAATGCGTCGAACTGCCCGCAGAAGTTGCTGAAAATACAAGCGGACGAAATTTCCTCAGTATCCGTGGTGAACTAGTACCGTTCCTGCGTCTGCGTGAACTATTTGGGACAAAAGAACCTGAAGAACTCCACCAAAAGGTCGTGATCGTCTCTGCTGGAGAACAGCGCATGGGCCTCGTAGTCGACCAAATTCTTGGCAACACTCAGACGGTGATCAAATCGTTGTCGCGTCTTCACGCTGACATCGAAACTTTTGCTGGAGCAACCATTATGGGGGACGGAGCAGTCGCCCTAATCCTCGACATAGTCCAATTGATGCGCAGCGCACAAAAGCTCGAAAATCGACTGCGTGATGAAAACAAAGGACAGGCAGCATGACACAGTTAGCCTTAGAAAGAAATCAGGCCCCTGCAGCCACAGTGATGCGTGCCTTAACGTTGGAGCTTGGCGATGAGCTGTTCGCGATAGAAGCGACAAGCGTTCGCGAAATACAAGATATCGTTCCGGTCACCGAAGTGCCAAATGCTCAGGCTTTTGTCAGTGGCTTGATCAATGTTCGTGGGCGTGTGGTGCCACTGGCTGATTTGCGCGTAAAGTTTGGCATGGATCGGCCACCGCCGGATGCAGACACGCGCATTGTTGTCTTCGAAATCACGCTCGACGAAGAGCCGGTTATCGTGGGAATTCTCGCTGACAGAGTTCATACAGTTACCGATATTGATCTCTCCGAGGTCGAGCAACCACCTAACATTGGGATGCGATGGCGGCCTGAATTTGTGCGTGGCATTGCAAAGCATGAAGGTAAGTTCGTTATCATACCAAACCTGGGGCCAATTTTTTCTGGAAACGTAAGCCAATCAAAAGAACCGGAAACAGAAGTTCTCAACTAGTGGAAAAGGTGACCTGATTTTTAAATCAATGTCACCCTTCATAATACCTAACTTTTCGTCGCAAGGTTCGCCGTTGCGCCGATATTCCTAGCATAAAAATCTGAAAAGAAAGGGACTGAAATGTCTTTTAAAAATGTATCTATCAGCAGAAAGTTGCTTTTAAGCTTTCTCGCAATGGTTCTTATTTCACTCGCAATGTCTGTGGTGTCGTGGCGGAGCCTCGAAGAAATCCAAACACAGGTAAAGTGGACCAACCACACATATAAAGTTATTGCTCATGCTGACCATATGCTCGCTGGAGTTATTGATCAGGAAACAGGTGTTCGTGGATACCTTATCGGCGGTACAGAAAATTTTCTTGAACCCTACTATGGGGGTCAAAAAATGTTCCAGGCCGAATGGGCGGTGTTGAAAAACCTGACCTCTGACAACCCAACCCAACAGGACCGGCTTGATCGCATCCTTGAGGCTGAAAAGAGCTGGAGAGAGACGATTGCACAGCGCGAAGTGGAATTGATGTCGGTGTTTTCTACTCGTGAAGCTGCGCGGGAAATGGAAGCGTCTGGGGTGGGCAAAGCCAATATGGATGCAATTCGCAAATTAGTTGCAGACTTTATTGAAATGGAAGCCAAGTTACTTGTTGTCCGCGCTGATGCCAAAGAGGTTGCAGCATCTTTTTCACGTACAACTATTATAGTTGGCACTGCTGCCATGGTCTTTGCCGCAGTTTTGATTGGCTGGCTCTTGACGCGCAGCATTGGATCAGGCCTCACGCGTGCTTCTAACGTCGTCCGCGAGGTCGCGCGCGGTAACCTTGATGTCGATGCCAAGGCTGACAGCAGCGATGAAATTGGATCACTGTTGACAGAGATGAATGTTATGGTCACGGATCTTAAAGCTATGAGCAAAGCTGCTGAAAACATCGCAGACGGGGACCTTAGCTCGAACATTGAGCCACGTTCAGATGTTGACAGACTTGGTATTGCTCTTCGTGACATGAGCCATAAGCTGCGTGATGTGATTTCTGGAGCTATTTCAAGTGCGCAGAATGTTGCTGATAACTCAGCCAATATGACATCAACTTCGGCCCAACTTAGCCAGGGTGCTCAGGAGCAAGCCTCATCGACTGAGGAGACATCTGCCTCGGTCGAACAAATGGCGGCAAACATCAAGCAAAACGCTGAAAACACGTCACAGACAGAAAACATTGCTCGTAAGGCCGCGCAAGATGCTGAGACCAGTGGTTCCGCAGTTGGCGATGCAGTGAAAGCCATGGAAACAATTGCTGAAAAGATCATGGTCGTACAGGAAATCGCACGTCAAACCGACCTACTCGCTTTGAACGCCGCGGTCGAAGCGGCCCGTGCCGGAGAGCACGGACGAGGATTTGCAGTCGTTGCGTCCGAAGTGCGGAAATTGGCCGAGCGTTCTCAGGAAGCGGCAACCGAAATCTCAGGTCTGTCAGGAGAGACACTGCGCTCGGCTCAATCTGCGGGCGATATGCTCAAGAGCCTGGTTCCGGACATTCAAAAGACTGCGGAACTGGTAACAGAAATCTCAGCTTCTAATAATGAGTTGCATGCTGGTGCGAGCCAAATTAGCCAAGCGATCCAGCAGCTTGATACCGTGACGCAGCAAAATACATCTTCTTCCGAGGAAATGTCCTCGGCGGCGTCAGAACTGTCACATCAGGCAGAGCGTCTGCAGCGAGAAATGTCGTTCTTCAATGTGGGCAAGCGTGGTGATGGCCATGCGTCACCTGCGCGGACATCAAGCGCTGCTATGGGTCAGATAGCTGTAGCTGATGCTAAGTTTTCTGGGCGGCAGGATGCCGGCTTTGGATTTGACATGGCTGGTGGAGAAGATGCGCTTGACGCTGATTTCGAGCGGGTTTCGGGCAGAGCCGGACGGGTGGCTTGATGGCTAATAACGTTCAATACGTAACACTGGGTATTGCGGGCGAACTGCTTGCAATACCGGTGGAACGGGTCCGAGAGATCCTTGAATTGCAACAAATTTCCCAATTGCCTGGGGCCCCTGCCATTCTTCTTGGTATGATCGACGTTCGTGGGCAAAGTGTGCCGGTTATCGATCTACGCCTAAAGCTGGGTTTCATACCTCGCGAGGATGATAGCGGAACACGGATCATGGTAATCTCGGCACCGATTGGTGGAAGAGATGCCCTGATCGGGGTCAAGGTTGACTGCGTCCATGAAGTCAGTGTGCTCGACTCGGACACCCTCGAGCCACCTCCCGAAGCCGCTGTCGAGTGGCGCGCTGAGCACATCGCGGGAGTTGGAAGGCGTAACGGCCAGTTTGTTACTGTTCTCAATTTTGAGCGTGTTTTTGGTGCAGAGGATATTTCAGTATTCGACATGGCCTAATGTCGACTGAGAATGACCTTCAATAGGCTCTTGTTTGGGGTGGCAACGACCACCCCAAACATAACCCTCTATGAAAAGAAGCAAATAATCGCCATGAAGTCATCACATGCTAAAATATATCCGGATATGACCCAATTCCAGTCTAATCGTTTGAGCGATGCATTGTTCGCACAGTTTAGCAATCTCATTCAGCATCATACTGGAATAAAGATGACGCCATCAAAGCGTACAAGCATAGAGGGCAAGTTAAGAAAGCGCGCTAGAATTCTCGATTTCCAAAGCATCGAGGAATACGCAAATATGGTGTTTGAACGCGGGGGGCTTGATTCTGAGTTAGAGGTCATTGTTGATCTTGCAACAACTAATAAAACCGATTTTTTTCGCGAACCTATGCACTTCGATCTTCTTGAGAAAACTTTGGTCCCAGCACTTTTAGCTGCGAGATCAACTTGTGTTATACCGCGTCTAAAAATATGGAGTGCCGCATCATCGAACGGAGCTGAAGCCTTTACGATAGCCATTGTTCTTGCAGAGTTAGCAGCATATCGACGTCATTTTGAGTTTTCAGTACTAGGCACAGATATATCATCTGAAATGATATCTGAAGCCCGCACTGCGATCTATCCTGCAGGAATGATTGACCCGGTACCTGAGGCTTTGCAGCGCAAATATTTTATGCGTGGCCGTGATACCAATAGCTCGCCTAAAGTGCGCGTGACACCCGAATTGCGAAATAAGGTTCATTTTTCAAAAGAAAACCTCATATCTAAAAGCTTATCAGTCGATAAAGATATAGATGTAATATTTTTACGGAATGTATTAATCTATTTTGATCCACCCACTCAAAAAACAGTAGTACGGCGTCTTGCCGAACATTTGCGTCCGTCTGGTTATCTTATTCTTGGCCATACCGAGGCAGCAATAGGAAATGAAATGGGTTTTGAGCAAGTTGGTACAGGCGTTTTTTGCGTCAAATAAGATTGGAGATCGATAATCAGTATGATAAATAAACCTCAAAATAGTGGCGAAAAAATCAAGGTTCTGATCGTTGATGACTCTGCCGCAGTACGCAGTGCTTTGTGCAGCATTATTGAGAGCGCCCCAGATCTTGAAGTGTTTGGAATTGCTTCGGATCCGTACGTGGCTGCGCAGAAAATGCGCATTAACTTGCCGGACGTTATTTTCCTCGACATTGAAATGCCACGAATGGATGGGCTGACGTTTCTTAGGAAAATAATGTCACAACGGCCGATACCAGTTGTCATTTGTTCCACCCTGACTGAGCAAGGTTCCCAGAAATTCATGGAAGCCTTAGAGGCGGGCGCGGTGGAAGCGATTGCCAAGCCAAAAGTCGCGACCGCTGAGGCGCTGATTGAGGCTCGCATGCGAATATGTGACGTGGCGCGCGCCGCAGCGCATGCGCGTGTTGGAACGCGGCATAGGGCTTTGCCGCCCGTAACCGTCGAGGAAAAGCTGGCAGCTGACGCAATCCTGCCGAAAATGAGCATCAGGCGTAACTTGCCATATGAGACTGATACTATTGTCGCTATTGGGGCGTCCACTGGTGGGACTGAAGCGCTTGCAACAGTGCTCAAGTCCCTGCCAGCTGACTGCCCCGGGCTTGCCATAGTCCAACACATGCCCGAAGGGTTCACAGCCGCTTTTGCAAGACGCGTCGACGGCATGTGTGCGATTAAAGTCAAGGAAGCCGCCCATGGGGATATGGTAGCTCCAGGCCAGGCCTTGATAGCGCCTGGTAATCGACACCTGATAATCGAACGTGTCGGTCGAAGCTTTCGAGCGGCGGTCCGCGATGGACCTCCCGTATCGAGACACCGCCCGTCTGTCGATGTTCTGTTCCGATCTGTTGCGCAAACGGGTGGATCAAACACCTTAGGAATAATCATGACCGGGATGGGTGATGATGGTGCACAAGGGCTTCTCGAAATGCGGCAAGCTGGCGCTAGGACGATTGCGCAAGACGAAGCAAGCTGTACGGTTTTTGGAATGCCAAAAGAGGCCATTGCTCGAGGTGGAGCTGAACGAGTGTTAGGATTAAATAAAATCTCAGGAGAAATCGCAAGGTTTCCAGGAAATATTGGTCAGGAAAAAGCATCATGAATGTAATAGATACAGTACCTCAATCGTCCATAGCCGTATACAATATTTCTGATATCACTAATCGTCTGGCAATGCCCCGGCAGGAAATTGAGCATGATTTCATCCAGATGGGCGAGAAATTAATCGCGAGTACACGCCTACTATATGAAACATCAGACGCATACAATCAAATGGCTGGCGCACTAGCAGGTTCTCAAATATCTGATCTAACAGACTTACTAAAGATTTTCTCTAATGATATTTCAAAGGTAAATCACACCTGTTCGGCCACACAGGAATTTTTAAATGATCTAAACAGTCTTACAGGCCAATTTAGTGAATCCATTCATATCTTAAAAAGAGCAGTAAGAACACTTAGCATATTTTTTGTTACAGCGCGTGTAACCGCCTCAGTAACTGGCAGTGAAGAAATTAATCTAGTTCAGTTTACCGATCAATTTTCAGAGTTAGGAAGTCAACTTGACGGAAACGTTACCTCCTTTGTTGATGCATTTAAGAGTATGGGAAGCAGTCTATTCGCAGCGACGTCAATGAATGAAAAGCTTGCAGAGCAGCACGCAAAATTGTTTGATGAGATTACTGCTGAACAAACAAAAAATTTAGAAACGATGGAAAGTCGTAGAATTTGGGCTGAAGGTAGGATTGCAACCCATGGCGATCGAAGCCTGCGGATTACTTCAAGGATAAGCCGCGCCGTTGGCAATCTGCAGGTCGGCGACAGCACGCGACAACGCGTGGAGCATGTTGAAGAGACATTACAATCGTTGCAAGAAATCGATGACGAAGGCACTGTTGTAGCCATCCGTACTCTCATGTCCGCTCAGGTAAGTGGTGCAATATCAGATTTCGACGGCGAGTTTTCTGAATTGGTTAGATCGGTAGATGATCTGATTGAAGACACTGAAGCCTTACTTGAAAGAGCCTCTGAAGATTCTGAAATGCTTTTGTCGAGTGGCGACACCGCGCTTAGTGAAATTGATAGTAGCCTTCAGCGCACAGCCCGTATGCTTGAGAAATATGAACGCGGCGATGCCGCTCGTGCCGTAGCGATTGATCAAGTCGTTTCGACAGTTGGTAAAATGCTGGATCATATTGGCGCGTTTGATGAAATAAGAAAGAACGTCCGCCAACTTAGCTTAAACTCAACACTGAAAGCGAGAGCTCTTGATGAAGATGGTCGTGCCTTTCAACAGGTTGCATCAGATTTGCGTGCATTGAGCGATGAAACAAATGCACCGGTTGAGGAAATGGTCAAAAACCTTGAAAATTCTGCAGCGCTGTTGCGTGATTTCCTAGGATCTCGAAGAAATGGAGAAGAGCACCTAATTTCTGAGATGCAAAACAACGTAAGTAAGGCTAGCAAGTGTGTTTCGCAGATCGCTAGTCAATTGCGTCTGCAGGCCGAATGTATGGCAAACACTGGGCCAGAAGCCTTGTCTCAATTGAACATCGCAGCATCAACAGTTCACGATCGCCAGGATTTTTGCTCGGAATGGCGCACCGTTGCATCAGAGTTATCAACACCTTCTACAGATGAGGACTTGCGAAAATTTGCATCTATCACTGATAATAACTTTTTATCAGATGCTTACGAAAAATTTACCATGAAGGCGGAGCGCGATATTTACCATAATTTATTTGGTGCAGACGCAAATTCTACTGACCAACAAAAAGATAACAGTAATCAATCAGAAGAATCAGGATTGGATGATATTTTCTTTTAGAAAGGTAGTCTTGGCTTTCCCACTAGGCTTTGGACCGGCTTTGTTGCACGAAACGGCCTGAGTTCGGAGCTCCCCTTACCCCAGACGGATTTAGCCTACGGCGACGGTACATGGTATGCCAAGAGCTGTGAAGCCGTTTAGGATCGCAGCTCGGATCTGGATTTCCGCAACTTGCCGATCGAAGTCCCGCGCTGAGAGGCGCTGACCAAGTAGTTTCACACAATGCATCTTGGTTTCGACACGGCTTCTGCGGTGGTATCCGGTCACCCGTCGCCACAGTGCGCGTCCCAGATATTTAGATGACCGCACGGCTTCATTGCGGGCTCTAGCCCTAGGTGTGTCCGGCTTCCACATTTTGGCGTTCCTGCGGGGCGGTATAACGGCATGCGCATCACGCGCCGCAATCGCATCGTGGCATTTGCGCGTATCTTAGGCCCCGTCGGCAGTCACGCTGCCGAGGTCCTGATCGGGCGGGATTTGGCTGAGCAGGTCGGGCAGCATCGGGGCATCGCTAATGCTGCTACTGGTGACTTCGATCGCACGGATCTCAAGCGTTTCCGCATCTATTCCGATATGTATCTTGCGCCAGAGCCGTCGCTTGGGGCCGCCGTGCTTGCGCGCGCTCCACTCGCCTTCACCCTCAGCTTTGATGCCAGTGCTATCGATCAGAAGGTGCAGTGGCCCTGCTGAGCCCTTGTAGGGGATGGCGACGGACAGGGTTCGTTGTCGCCGGCA
>ENA-OQVM01003112-OQVM01003112.1-marine-metagenome-genome-assembly--contig:-NODE-3112-length-18364-cov-65.671461_pt1 | contig 18364 bp, 19 predicted proteins | sample MGYA00237776_ERZ505498 | MGnify/ENA primary metagenome ERZ505498 (study PRJEB26159, sample SAMN06265151) | marine metagenome | isolation source: Helgoland LTER site | place: Germany:Helgoland, sampling... | reverse complement strand
AGTTCGCTGCCGTCCACTCTTCAGTCCACAACCATTTCAATCAGGAGCGCCACTTCTACTCACGAGACAATTTCAAGATCAATCGAACCGCCGCTCTTACTGAGTGGCGCCAACTATTGAGCGCATAGATTAAAGCTGCGCAAGCAATCCGATGCGAGTTCTCATTCGTCTGACAGCACCAACTGAACGGTTTGTTGAGAGCGCCAAAGAAACACAATTTCCACCTCAAACGTTAATCTTTGAAGATGAGGGGCACGGCGTGGGGCGGTGGCAAAACCGAATAAAAAGGGCGCGGATAATGGAGGATTTTCTGCATGAACATCTCGGCGGTCGCTCCGGTGGTTGGGATTGGATTGAACTGGCCGCAGACTATCTGTGACAGCCATTTTAACCTGCACCAACACAAGCCGGAGCCTTTTCAGCGCTTAGGTGCTGGGCTGTGAGGTGGAAAAATCATGGGGGTTAGTTTCGCGCCAAGCCTTGTACCGCATAAAATTTTCATACCAAAATCTGTTTTGTTCGGATGGGTCCCCAGTTGGTTTCATTGTATCATGCCCGCCAAGACTGCCCAGAAAAAATATTAATTCTGTAAACTCTTGAAAAGGATTATAATAATCCGTGATCTGTCCAAAATGCCACTTGTGAATGTCTAAAAGATACTCCTTAATTCTCACTGCTGGCGTTTGATCAAGTCCAAAGCGCTCCCGCCACATGTTCTCAATTTTTGCTGCGCTGGCACTGCTGTTGATTGGGGTGTTTCGCGATCCGTTCCTCCTGTAGACGATGCTACCCGCCCTGACGGTGGTGCCATTGTCCATTTTATCTTTCGTGCGGAAATATGGCTTGTGGGGACCCTAATCGCCCCGCACGCCCGCCTATATCTTCGGCATCCCCTTGGGCCGCATCAGCCGCTTTTGTGCTGCGATGCGGAATGGGGCGTTGGGGCCACCGTATCCTTCATATCCACCTGTGCGTTGTACGATTTCAAAAAACATGCCGTCGGCGAAGGGGCGCGAGTAGAGTTGGAAGAATTTCCCCCGCGCATCCTCATCATAAAGAATATTTTGCGCCCGTAAGCGCGCCAGTGTTGCCGCATCAATGTCGAAACGTGCGGCCAGGTCGGCGTAATAATTGCGCGCGATCGGCAAGGGGGCAAACCCACAGGTCTCTAATCTTTGGGCAGAGGCAAATATATCATCTGTCGCAAAGGCAATATGCTGAACCGAGGCGTTGGAACTTTCCGCCAAAAAACGGCCCGCCATGGTCTTATGCGTTTCCGCCCCGTTGAGGGTAATCCTTAGGCTGCCATCTGATGACTCGAGCGCCTGTGATCGCACCAGCCCGTCGGGATCGACCACGTCAACCATTGCGGATTTTTTCAGGTCAAAGAGCGTTGTGTAAAAGAGAGACCAGCTGAGCATATCCTCATAGCTCATCGTATGCCCCATATGATCGACGCGGGTCAGACCCGCCGCCTGTGAGGGCTCGGCGCGATTGGTGAATTCGACATCCCATACATTCGATAGCCCGGTCTTATCGTCGATATAATGCAAAATTCCACCACTTTGGCCGTGGATGGCTGGAATTTTCAGGTGTTTGGGATCGATTGGCTGCTCAAATAGATCCGCACCCAAGAGTTGCGCGCGTTCGGCGGCCTCTTTTGCATCTTCCACTGCAATCCCAATATCGCAGACATTGGTTCCATGGAGCGTAAATGCGCTGCTGGCGTAGCCTTTGGTTTCGCGGTTCACCAAGATGCGAATGTCGCCCTGTGTCCATAGGGTGAGGTCCAAAGTCAGATGATCGGCGCAAGCTGTAAACCCGAGGCTGGAGAGCAAAGCGCCCAGCGTCTCTGCGTCTTCTCCCTTACTCGCAAACTCAATGAATGACAGGCCTTTGGCTTGGATTCGCGCTGGCATGTCCGGCACAGTCAGTGCGAGCGCTGGCTCTGCGCGATGGACATCATCCATCAGCGCCAAAAGGGATCGATAGCCGTCTTTTGCGATGGTTTTTGGTTGGCCGCCTCGGAATTGATCGTTAAATATTTCAAGCGAAATAGGACCAGAATATCCGGTTGCCATCACCGCGCGTGTGAAGCCGATTATATCAAGGTCACCTTCTCCTGGCATGTTGCGAAAGTGACGCGAGCGATAGAGCAAGTCCATGTCAATGGCTGGCGCATCGGCAAAGTGAACGAAGAAAATTTTATCGCCGGGAATGCGGCGGATTGTATCTGGATCAATCTTGCGTGCCAAAGTGTGATAGCTGTCCAGAATTAGCCCTATATTTTCATGGTCGGCGCGCCGTACGATTTCCCAAGCGTCCCGGTGATCATTGACATGACGACCCCAGGCCAGTGCCTCATAACCGACGCGCAGCCCCCTCTTTTTCGCGCGTTCCCCGAGCTCGTGAAAATCTGCCGCTGCGCGATCAATGCCGCCAATTGCCTCTGGATGGCAAGACGAGCAAATCAACATGAGATCCGTTCCCAATTCTTGGATCAGGTCAAACTTATGCTCTGCGCGATCAAAAGCCTTTGCGCGCAGAGGATCAGGCAGGCCCTCAAAGTCACGAAAGGGTTGAAAAATGGTGATTTCAAGCCCCATCGCGCGGATCATCTCGCCGACTTCGCGCGGATTGGCGTCATGGGCGATAAAATCTTGCTCAAAAATTTCCAGCCCATGGAATCCGGCGGCCGCGATCGCTTCGAGCTTTTCTGCGAAGTTGCCCGAGATAGAGACGGTCGCAATAGAGGTTTTCATGTTTGATCTCCGCGGATGCCGATGTTCGGGCTGATTGCAATAGGCCATTCCTGTGATGCTGCTCTTAGCTTTGAAACTTAGATGAGAAATGGGTAAACTGTCAAAAAGGATAGGAAGGCATATTTATCGTTGGGGCCTCACGGCTTTGAACACGCTTGTCACAAGGAAAGTCAGCGCCGCGATACAGACGATGGATGGGCCCGCGGGCGTATCAAACACATAGGCTGCGCGCAGGCCAATTATGGCTGAAACAACTCCGATGAGACCGGCCATCAAAGCCATGCCTTCGGGGGTCCGCGACAAAGGGCGGGCGGCGGCGGCGGGAATGATCAACATGGCCGCGATAAGCAACACACCGACCACTTTGATCGCGACTGCAACCGTAATGGCCAGTGCAAATGTCAACGCCAGTTGCTCACGTTTTGGATTGATCCCACAGGCATAGGCGAGATCCTCGTTCAAAGTTGAGGTCAGCAAGGCCGACCAGCGCCAGCCGATCAGCGCCACCACAAGCACCGCACCGCCCCAGATGACCGCAAGATCATCCCGTGAGACCGCAAGGATATCACCAAAGAGATAGGCCATGAGATCAATCCGTACGCCGGACAGAAAGGAGACCGCGACAAGTCCAAAGGCAATGGCCGAATGTGCCAGAACCCCCAGCAATGTGTCCATTGCATAGCCGCGACCGGATAAGATGCTGACGACAAGGGCCATGAGCAGAGCCACCACCACCGTCCCCACGAATATGGACATCGAAAATGCCAAGGACAATGCCACGCCAAGGATCGCCGCATGGGCGGTAGCGTCCCCAAAATAGGCCATGCGCCGCCAGACAACAAAGCACCCCAGCGGTGCCGCGGCGAAGGCCACGCCAATGCCGGCCAGAGCCGCACGTATCATAAAATCATCCATCATTATTCTACGACCTTTGTGTGTTGGTGGTGATGATCGGCATGATCGTGTCCATGGTCGTGTTCATGTCGGTAAAGTGCGAGTGCGCCGCCCGTTCCTGACCCAAACAAGGCCCTATATTCTGGTGCAGATGCCACGACCGCGGGCGTTCCTTCGCAGCAGATATGGCTATTGAGGCAGATAACGCGGTCAGAGGCGCTCATGACGACATGCAATTCGTGGCTGATCATTAGAACGGCACAGCCGGTCGTGTTCCGCACTGTTTCGATCTGTTGGTAAAATGACGCTGAACCGCGTTGATCTAAACCCTGTGTGGCTTCGTCCAACAAAAGCAAATCGGGTTTAGCAATCAATGCCCGCGCGAGCAAAACTCTTTGAAACTGTCCACCTGACAGCTGCGACAGTTGCGCCTTTTCCAGTTCAGGAACGCCCGCCCGGGTGAGCGCATCACTGATGTCTGTAGAGGTGACGCCACCTTGCAGGTTTAAAAACCTTGAAACTGTAATGGGTAGAGTTTCGTCAATATGGAGCTTTTGGGGGACATATCCGATTTTGAGGTCATGGGCGTGCGAGACCTGGCCCTTAAATGGCTTGATCGCACCGATAATAGCTCGAAGCAGGCTGGTTTTACCGGATCCATTGGGGCCAACGATTGTTACGATTTCTCCAGGGTCGATCCGTAAAGAGACATGCGACAAGGCTGGTGTTGCGCCATAGGTCACGCAGAGCTCGTCAACCTGAACCAAGCTCATGCTTGGGCCTTTTCGGTGCAGCCCGGGCAGATACCTTCCGCCTCAATGACAGTCCGCTCTATGTGAAAGCCTGTGGCATGTGCCGCGTCATGCAGTACGCCCCGTGCTGTGGTCGATAGCGCCTCGGCCACCGCATCGCACAACCGGCAAATCATAAAGGCTGGCGTGTGGGAATGGTGGGTGTGCACGCAGGCGATGAAAGCATTCAACCGTTCGATCTTATGGGCCAACCCATTTGCAACCAGGAAATCCAAGGCGCGATATGCGACCGGCGGTTGCGATCCGAACCCCTCTTCGCGGAGCCGGTCTAGGATCGAATAGGCACCCAGCGCGCGGTGGTCCTGCAGCAAAATTTCGAGCACCTTGCGCCGTACAGGCGTAAAGCGCAAACCACCCGCCGCGCAACGCGCCTCCGCTGCGGCCAAGGCCTCGCTCATACATGCGCCGTGATTGTGCTGTGCAAACCCGAGGGGCTGGCTGGCTGTATTTATTGTCGTGGCTTTACTTGTCATTCGTTCACATTTCGCTTACACCCAATGTAATGTTATAAAATCACATTGAGGCATCCATGTCCAGAACCCTTTTTAGCTTGTGCTTCACGGCCGTTTTCGTAGCAGGCCCCGCCTATGCGGACAGGCCGCAGGTTGCCGTTGATATCGCGCCGGTTCATTCTTTGGTGGCGCAGGTCATGGAGGGAGTTGGCGTGCCTGATTTGATCATCCAATCTGGCGCGACTCCCCATGAGTATAGTCTGCGCCCCTCTGAGGCCACTGCCTTGCAAAACGCCGATCTTGTGTTTTGGATCGGGCCCGATTTGACGCCATGGCTGGCAGAGGCGCTTGAAACCCTCGCGCCGGCTGCGGTTTTGACAAGTTTACTGGAGGTCGATGGCACAATTCAATTGGAGTTTCGAGAAGATGCGCTGTTTGAAGCTCACGATCACAGCGACCACGATGATCATGACGATCATGACGAACACGGTGCGCATGATCCACATGCGTGGTTGTCACCCAAAAACGCGATGACCTGGTTAGACGTGATCGCCGGCCGGCTCTCCGCTGTTGATCCGGTCAACTCAGATGCCTATTTGGCGAATGCCGCGTCAGGCCGTGCGGCGATTGAAGCCCTCATCGAGGAGGTTGAAGCGACGCTTGATCCAGTGCGGGGCCGCGAGTTCATTGTGTTCCATGATGCCTATCAGTATTTTGAGACGGATTTTGATTTTGCTGCATCCGGGGCGATTTCTGTCAGTGATGCCTCTGATCCCAGCCCAGCACGTATCGCAGAAATCCGTGGCCAGGTCGCAGAACACGGGGTTGTTTGCGTTCTTGCCGAGCCGCAGTTCAATCCTGGACTCGTTGCAACGGTTCTGAAAGGGTCTGACGCGCAGATGGGCATTGTAGATCCGCTTGGGTCTGATCTGGAGCTTGGATCAAAACTTTATCCGCAGTTGATCCGACATCTCACAGCTGCTCTTGCGCGGTGCTTGCAATCTCAGTAAGCCCGCCATTTGTGGCTGAGGGCTTACTGTGTGTCGGACCGCAGGGAGAATGTGGCGCTGCGTCCGGTGCCCTTGTCGCTGGTGAAGATGAGGGATGCGCCATCTTTCTTGACTTGCTGGCAATTATACTCCAGCTCGCGGTCGCCCCAAGTCATGCTGCGGCAAAAGAATCCATCGGTCCACTCCCAGGATCCGGTAACACCGCGACCAAAGGCTTTGCCGGTGATTTCGCCGCTGTCCAAAACCTTGAGCTGTAGGCTTAAAAGTCGGATCTCGAGGATGTTGGCGGCAACGGCACTCATAAAGTCCGATCTCTCAATCAGAGTTTCCTGCGCCGCAGCACTGCTGGCCATGAGGCTTAAAAAGATGGCAGTGATCATTCTATTCATGGGCTCGGCAGTCTTTATTGCGTTTTGATATTTCTACGCAGAGAGGGCTTGATTAGATCACTTTTGCGCTAACGTTGCTTGGACCCATACCAGATGCCGCGCGATGATATTGCAAGTTTGACATGCCTTGATGCAATTTTTGCATTGGATAAAGCAAAGCATTGGCTCTACGTCTCTAGGCAATCAACCCGAGGAGTTTTTCATGCATCTTGCCCGTTTCCCAAGAGTATTTCTTGCGCATCTTTCGACACCCCTAGAGCCGATGGAGCGTTTGTCAAAAGAACTGGGTGTTGAGATTTGGATCAAACGGGATGATTGCACGGGCATGTCGACCGGCGGAAACAAGACCCGCAAGCTGGAATTCTTGATGGCGGAAGCTCTGGAGCAGGGCGCGGATATGGTGATGACGCAAGGGGCGACCCAGACCAATCACGGGCGCCAAACCGCTGCATTTGCAGCAAAACTTGGGCTGAAATGTCATATTCTTTTAGAGGATCGTACCGGTTACCAAGATGGCAATTACAACACCAATGGCAATGTTTTGCTCGATCACCTGCATGGTGCGACAACGCAGAAGTTTCCAGCCGGTCACGATATGCCCGGCGAAATGGAACGCGCGGCGGAGGCCAAGCGTGCGGAAGGTCACAAGGTCTATGTCATTCCCGGCGGCGGCTCAAATCCGACAGGGGCTTTGGGATATGTGAATGCAGCTTTTGAGCTGCTGGGCCAGGCCAATGAGCGCGGTCTCAAGTTTGATCGCCTGGTGCATGCAACCGGATCTTCGGGCACACAAGCGGGCCTGGTCACCGGTCTTTGCGCCATGAATGCACAGCTGCCGATTTTGGGCATAGGCACGCGTGCACCGATGGAAAAACAAGAGAACATGGTGTTCGATCTGGCCTGCCGCACGGCGGAAAAGCTCGGTTGCCCGGGCGTGGTTCAGCGCGGCGATGTTATGGCAAATACTGATTATGTCGGAGAGGGCTATGGCCTGCCGACCCAAAGCGGCCTTGAGGCGATCAAAATGTTCGCGGAACTGGAGGGCATTCTGCTTGATCCTTGCTATTCCGCCAAGGGGGCAGCGGGCCTGATTGATCTGGCGCGTAAGGGTGCGTTTTATGGCGAGCGGATCGTGTTTTTGCACACCGGTGGTGCGGCGGCCTTGGGGGGATATGATTTTGCCTTCGATTTCTCGCGCAATTGGGTCACGCTGTAAAAGCTGCTAGAGCAAAGACCACATTTTGCGGGCGCTATCGTCAAAATAAGTCGGATTCGCGAGGGCGGAAATGGTCAGAGAGACATTCAAGCCCTGGTCGCCAATGGTGATCAGACTGCCATTTTCCAATTCAGTTTCAACGGCGGTTTGGGGCATCCAGGCAAAGCCGCTTCCTTGTAAGAGGCGGCGGCGGATGGTTTCTACCAGCCCATCAATATAGATGGTTTCAATGTTTAACGTCTCAATGGAAATTGAATGTTCAACGGCTTGACCTAAAAACGACGATTGCTCATAGGCCAGATAAGGGATGGGCGGGCCGCCGCTATTGGACAGATGCCAGCCCCGCGCTTCGGCCGCATCACGGGCGGCAACCGGAATTAATAGATCTGATAAGAGATCTTTGCGCTCAAAGCCTGTGTCATCGATTTTTGGCGATACGGACTGATGGTAATAGACCAGCATTATATCGACCGCACCTTCAAGCAAAAGCTCGCAACATGTGCTCAGCGAGTCCGAGATGACCCGTGTTCGCAACTCTGGGATTTCTTTTTGAATGCGTTCGATTTGATGGGCGAGATAATTCATAGATATCGTGTGCAGAGCGGAGATTCGGACGAAGCGCGTATCGCCCCTATCTGCATCGCGGATGGATTGACGGCTTTCGTTGAGCTGCGCGATGGCCGCCTTGGCTGTTGGCAGAAAGTTGTGCCCGGCCTCTGTGAGCTGAATGGGGTAGGTGGCGCGGTTGACCAGGGGCAGCCCAACCCAGTTTTCGAGGGCCTTGATCCGACGACTGAAGGCAGATTGGGTGATGTTGCGCTCGTTAGATGCTCTGGTGAAATTCAGCGTGCGCGCCAAACACTCAAAATCTCTTAGCCAATTCAGGTCCATAACGTCCAATCCCCAAGCGTGATCTTATGGTCAACTCTGTAGCATTAAATATGCAATTTGCGAATAGTTTGATGAAATGTTCGAATTTGATATTCGAAAACCTCTCCCCTTACAGTGAAGCCACAATCGCTTTGCGCATTCCAGGCCCTTGATTTTGTCATGGATATGGCTGGGCCGCGCTGCAAATAACAAAGAAGAACAAAACTGGCGCCAATTCGGCGCAGTTCAACAAAGGAGACTGACATGCTAATCAAATGCAAGACATTGTGCTTTGCTGGGGCCGTGAGCCTGCTATCCCTGCCGGTGATGGCGGCGGAAGAGGTAAAAATCGGCCTGCCATCTTGGACTGGCGCACAAGCCATTGGCCATTTGCTCGGGGAAATTGTGACCTCGCGCATTGGTGGTTCGGTGGAATATGTGCCGGGCAATAACGCCACGATTTTCCAAGCGATGGACCAAGGCAAGGGCGACATTGATGTGCACCCGGATGTTTGGTTGCCAAACCAAGAAAGCTTTACCAAAAAATATGTGGACGGAGCGGGCACCGTCACGCTGTCGTCCAACCCCTATGAAGGCAACCAAGGGTTTTGCGTTTCGCAAGATTTTGCCAAGGCCAATAGCATCACAGACATCGCAGATCTTGGCCGTCCTGATGTTGCTGCAATGATGGACAGCGATGGCAATGGCAAAGGCGAAATGTGGATCGGTGCGCCAGGCTGGGCCTCGGCGAATGTGAATGAGGTGAAAACACGCGACTATGGGTTGCTGGATTTCATCGAACCGATCCGGGCGGAAGAAAGCGTGAAGACCGCGCGAATTAAAGACAGTATCGCCAAGGGCGAGGGCTATGCCTTCTATTGCTATAAACCTCACGCGGTATGGTTCATGTTTGATGTCGAAATGCTGAGTGAGCCGACCTATGATCCGGCCAGCTACAAGATGGTGCAGCCGTCGGATGATGCCGATTGGTATGACAAATCTTATGTTGCGACGAAAGATGCGCTGAAGAACGTGCAGATTGCTTGGTCCAACTCTTTGGCTGATCGGTCTCCGGCTATTGCAGAATTTTTTGCCAATTTCTCGGTAACAGCGGACGATGTGTCTGGTTTGGCGTTTGAGATCAGTGCAAATGGTGTCTCTCCAGAAGCCGCGGCACAGGCTTGGATTGCTGCCAACTCAGATCGCGTTGATGCGATGCTGGGTCTGTAAGTATTAAATAGCGGCTGGTCCGGCCTGGCTGGACCAGCCTATCGAAATTTTTAGAAAAAGAGAAAATATATGACCTCCCAACCCGTTGTCGAAATTTCCAATGTGTGGAAAATCTTTGGGAGCCGCGCGCAAGAGGCTTTGCGCGCCGTGCGTGAGAGCGGATTAAGCAAGGCTGAAGCTCTCAGTGAATTCAACGCCGTTGTGGGGGTGGCAGATGTCAGCCTATCAGTGTCACGCGGCGAGATTTTTTGCATAATGGGATTGTCTGGCAGTGGGAAATCAACCCTCGTGCGCCATTTTAACCGTCTGTTAGAACCTACCGCCGGCCAGATTATGGTTGAGGGTATTGATGTCATGGCCTTGGGACAACGTGAGCTTCAAACCTTTAGAAATCAGAAGATTGGCATGGTTTTCCAAAATTTTGCATTGATGCCGCATCGTTCGGTTTTGGACAATGTTGCCATGCCGTTGGAAATTCGCAATGTGGCGAAAAATGAGCGGATGCGCCAGGCAGCTGCCATTTTGGATATTGTCGAGCTGGGCGCTTGGGGATCGAAATTTGCCCATGAGCTTTCGGGTGGGATGCAGCAACGGGTGGGATTGGCCCGCGCTCTGGCCGCAAACCCCGATGTGCTGCTGATGGATGAGCCGTTTTCGGCCCTCGATCCTCTGATCCGCCGCCAGCTGCAAGATGAATTTATTCGACTGAGTAAAATACTCAAAAAAACGACAATATTCATCACGCATGATCTTGATGAAGCGGTGCGGATTGGGGACCGGATTGCCATTATGCGGGACGGAAAATTGGTGCAAGTTGGAACAGCAGAGCAAATTGTGATGCAGCCTGCCGATGATTATGTGGCCGATTTTGTGGCGGGCATCTCCCGACTTAAGGTCGTACATGCCGATGCGGTTATGCAATCCATACAGGCCTATACTGCAGCGCAAGGACCGCTGCCGAGTGATTTGGTAAGGGTGCCGGCAAAAGAAACTCTGAGTGCGCTTATGAATATTGCAATTGAAACTGATAAACCGATTATCGTGAGTTCTGATGGGCGAGATATTGGCCTTATCACCCGAGCAGACCTTTTGCGAACAGTGATTGAAGGAACTGAAATATCATGAGCAACCGTGATGTAGACTTGGGTGTGAACCCTCTTGAAGATATCCATTCAGAGGCCGCTATCGCGTACCAAGAGCAAAGATATGAGAATATCCGCAATTTTGTGCGCACCAATTCCGACTATTATATTCGCAATTTTGATAAGATTGGAGCCTCGGCTAAGTTTACAGCAACGTTCAATTTTATGGCCGGTTTATTTGGCCCGATCTGGTTTGGTGCCCGTGGGCTTTGGAGCTGGGCCTTGCCGTTTCTCATTCTGGAGGCGGTCGGGTTTGTGCAGATTGCCCGAGGTCTGTTTGGTGATTTGGCCAATGATGCCATGATGCGGATTGCATCCATCGAAGGCACGTTGGAATTGCGGCGCAAACAATTGGCGGCAGCACTGGAAAGCAATTCGGATAAAATTGATGTCTACCGCAGAACCGTTGAGTCTCTTGAGGCCAATATTGGCGGCATAAGAGCAGAAGCGGAAGCCATGGCCAGCGAAGGACCAATGATTGCTTTAACAGGTTTTATACTTTTGATCGCCGTGAAGCTTGTTCAATCTATTGTTGCCAATTGGGCGCTGGAGGGCCGGTTTTCGGAGTGGCTTTCTGACGGTGAAATTCGCTCTGGGATGCCGTTAAGTCATATGGTTTTTAGCTCTGTTTTTATGGTCATCATCGTGAGCACCGCGATGGTACATTACAGCTTTCCGGGTAGTTTTTCGGTTTTGGGAAGTTTTCCGACCGATCCGGATATTAGGCTTGTCAGTATTGACAGCGTTGAGGCATTTTTCAATTGGGCCGTTCTGAATGGTGACGCGCTTTTTGATGCCATCACCTACTTTATTCGTGTGGTGCTCGATACGTTAGAGCTGGTTTTTGTCAGCACGCCGTGGATCGTCATTGCCGCGTTAATTATTCTTCTGACCTGGCTGACGGCGGGCGTTCGTATGGCGATTTATTCTGGAGCTTTCTTATCTTACATGGGGCTGCTTGGCTTTTGGGAAAAAGCGATGACGACCCTAGCATTGCTCGGCACTGCGGCTTGCTTGTCGATCTTAATCGGAATTCCTCTTGGAATGTTTGCAGCTCGGCGTCCCCGGTTCTATGCCTTCATTCAACCGATCATGGACTTTATGCAAACGATGCCAGCCTTCGTCTTTATGATCCCAGTCATTGCTTTTTTCGGGACCGGAAAGCCCGCGGCCGTGGTCACCACCATGATTTTTGGTGGCACGCCCGTGGTGCGTCTCACGGTGCTCGGCCTGCGCGGCGTTCCGGAAAGTGTCCGAGAGGCTGCCATTAGTTTTGGGGCCAATAAGTGGTTTTTGCTGACCAAGGTGGATCTGCCACTGGCCAGCCCCTCCATCCGGGCCGGTATTAACCAAACCATCATGCTATCGCTCGCCATGGTGGTTGTTGCCTCGCTTATTGGTGCAAAAGGTCTTGGAGAGGACGTCTTGGAAGCCTTGCAATATGCCAATGTCGGGCAAGGCATCCTTGCAGGCTTTTCCATCCTGTTCTGCGCCATGATTTTGGATCGTATTGTGCAAGGTGGGCGCAAATGATCCCTTTGGTATTTGTGCATGGGTTTATGGGGGGCAGTGCGCAATGGGACGGCCAAGTCGCAGCTCTTGCAGGCGTTCCAGTCATTGCGCTGGATTTGCCCGGATATGGCAAGAATGCGCATTTAGAAGCCTGTCGTGACATTGTTGATTTTGCCCATTGGGCCTTGGATGAATTGGAGCGGCAGAATGTGGCGCGGTTTCATCTGCTGGGGCATTCTATGGGCGGCATGATCGCGCAAGAAATGGCAGCCTTTGCACCAGATCGGATTGCGCGACTGGTCTTATATGGGACAGGAGGCCAAGGCGTTTTGCCGGGGCGTTTCGAGACGATTGAAACCTCTAAGTCTCGTGTTGCGACCGATGGGGTGCGCAACACGGCCCGGCGGATTGCAGCCACCTGGTTTTTAGACTGCGAGCAAGCGCCGGGCTTTGAGGCCTGTGCAGCCATTGCGCAAATGGCGGGAAAACAATCCTTGCTTGCAGGGTTGGACGCAATGAATCGCTGGGACGGTGAGGCCAGGCTACATGACATTATTGCGCAAACCCTGGTCATCTGGGGCGACCGCGATCGCACCTATCCCTGGCCGCAGGTTCAAAAGCTGTGGCAGGCCATACCGAATACCAGCCTAGCGGTCATTCCAAATTGTGCCCATGTCCCGCACCTTGAAAGCCCCGATGTGTTCAACGCCATCTTAAAGGGCTTCGTGACAAAAGCTTAGGCGGAACCTGCGGTTTCTTGTAAATGCTTTACTGTAACAGGGATGCTATTCAGTAAATGTATCACTCTCAAAAGACCTCTGCATAACGCCATTTCAACATGACATGAGGGCAGCGCCGGCCTGGGCGGGCGCAGCCCGGTGTTGCCACCGGGCAAAGTGTTTTGGCTTGGAAGTTGGATTATGCAGAGGTCTTTTATATTATGAATTGATCCAATATCTAACTTGCGATACACATTAAATATTAACATTCATGAGCATTCTTGACCCAAATCACCATCGGCCGTCACCCATCCTGCAGATCACGTGAGACTTGCTGCGGTAGTTTGTATTTAAGTAGATTTTAACGTCGCACGTTAACCATGATGAAGTGCAGCGGCCACTTTTTAGGTCACCTTCTCCGAATTTATAGCGCGAAAAACTTTAGACAGAGTGAACCAGGATATGACGGACATAATACCAGTATTATTGGCAGGTGGTTCAGGGACAAGACTGTGGCCCTTGTCTCGGAAATCTTATACAAAGCAATTCTCCAGTTTAATTGGGGATCAGTCTTTATTTCAGCAAAGCGCATTGCGTCTGACATCCTCCGAAAAGGCAGCGTTTGCACCCCATATTACCATGACGAATTCTGAGTTTAGATTCGTCGTGGGCGAACAGTTGCATAGTGTGGGTCTTCAGCCAGGGCCAATTTTGATAGAGCCAGAAGGTAAAAATACGGCGCCAGTGATTTTGGCCGCAAGCCTTTGCGCATTTGCCCGCGATCCGGGCGCCATTCTGCTTGTGCTCCTTCTGACCACGTCATTCCAGATGTAGAGGCCTTCCATTTGGCGCTTGGACGCGGGTTGGATGCGGTGTCAAAGGGCAAGATCGTGACGTTCGGCATCACGCCGACCCGCCCTGAAACGGGCTACGGCTATCTGCAGTTGGCGCGGACCAGCATGGGTGAGGCCGTTGATCTGCTTCGATTTGTGGAAAAGCCGGATGCTCTGCGCGCGCAGGAAATGCTGGATGCTGGGAGCTTTCTATGGAACGCGGGGATATTCATGTTCCGCGCAGAGGACATGATCGAAGCTTTCACACTTCATTCGCCTGAATTGCTTGAGCGGTGAGGGCCGCCTTGGGCGCAGTTCAGGCTGACCTTGATTTTCTGCGCCTCGACCCGGCGTCTTGGGCCCTTTGTGCGGATGTGTCTATTGACTACGCCATTATGGAGCGCGCCCAAAACTTGGTGGCTGTGCCCTTCTCGGCCGGCTGGTCCGACCTCGGCGGGTGGGACGCTGTGCTGCAAGAAATGGATCGGGATAGCGACGGTGTGGCGACATCTTCGAATGCACATGCCATTTGCTGTGAGAACACGCTCCTGCGGTCCGAGAGCGAGGCTCTTGAGCTCGTCGGGATCGGCCTGAAAGATATTCTCGCCGTCGCAATGCCAGATGCGGTCCTGATTGCGCATAAGGACCGAGCCCAGGACGTTAAGAGAGTTATTGGCAAACTAAAGTCTGAGAATGTGGCACAGGCTGAAACATTTCCCAAAGATCACAGGCCCTGGGGCTGGTTTGAAACATTGGCCATACGCGGGCGGTTTCAGGTAAAGCGCATCTGTGTGAAACCTGGGGGCGCGCTAAGCCTTCAGAGCCATCATCACAGGTCTGAGCACTGGATTGTCGTTGAGGGTACGGCAAGAATTACAATTGAGGATGACGTCAAACTCGTGTCGGAGGGCCAATCTGTCTATGTGCCGCTCGGGGCCAAACATCGCATGGAAAATACTGGCAAGCTGCCCATGGTGCTCATCGAGGTTCAGATCGGCGCCTACTTGGGAGAAGATGATATCGTCCGATATGAAGACGTCTACGCCAGAAACTAAAAGAGGGACCACATGAAACGGGCATTAATCACTGGCATCACCGGTCAAGACGGATCTTACCTTGCAGAATTTTTGTTAGAAAAAGGTTACGAAGTTCACGGAATAAAACGCCGGTCCTCCCTTTTTAACACGCAGCGATTGGATCACATCTACCAAGATCCTCACGTCGAGAACAGCCGTCTAAAACTTCACTATGGTGATTTATCAGATTCGTCTAATCTTACGCGCCTAATCCGGGATATCGAGCCGGATGAGATTTATAACCTCGGCGCCCAATCGCATGTTGCAGTCAGCTTCGAAAGCCCTGAGTACACGGCTGATGTTGATGCGATGGGAACCCTCAGGTTGCTGGAGGCCATACGGTTTCTTGGTCTCGAACAAAAAACCAGATTCTATCAAGCCTCCACATCAGAGCTTTACGGGCTGGTACAAGAAACGCCGCAAAAGGAAACAACGCCGTTTCATCCACGCTCGCCCTATGCGGTGGCAAAGCTCTATTCTTATTGGATCTGCATAAATTATCGTGAGGCATATGGACTATATGCCTGCAACGGTATTATGTTCAATCATGAAAGCCCGCGCAGAGGGGAAACCTTTGTGACGCGTAAGATCACCCGGGGATTGGCGAATATCGCACTGGGGCTAGAGAGCTGCCTTCACATGGGTAACATTGATGCACTCCGAGATTGGGGGCATGCAAAAGACTATGTCCGCATGCAATAGATGATGCTGCAACAAGACGCGCCACGCGATTATGTTATTGCGACGGGAAAACAATATTCTGTGAGGGAGTTTCTCATCTGGTCTGCAAATGCTCTTGGGATCGAGATTGAGTTTCAGGGGGTGGGGATAAATGAGATTGGCGTCGTAAAGGCGGTTGATGGGGACTTGGCGCCAAAAATTGCGGTTGGACAAGTGATTGTGAGAATTGATCCGCGCTACTTTAGACCGGCCGAAGTCGACACGCTCCTAGGTGACCCGTCAAAAGCAAAAGCTGAGCTGGGGTGGGAGCCTCAGATTTCAGCGCAAGACATGTGCAAAGAAATGGTGGAAGAGGATCATCGCGCCGCCCGCCGCCAGGCACTCCTAAAGGCGCATGATCTTGAACTTCCGATCTCGATTGAGGGCTAGGCCACTATGATGAAGAAGATATTTGTATCCGGCCACAATGGCATGGTGGGCAGTGCCATTTGTCGCCAGTTGCAACAGCAGCCTGATGTCGAGATCATTACCCGCACGCGCGCCGAATTAGATTTATGTGACCAAGACGCGGTCCTAGATTTTATGAGATCAGAACGCCCTGATGAGGTTATTTTGGCTGCTGCGAAGGTCGGCGGAATTCATGCAAATACCACATACCCGGCAGAGTTTATTTATCAAAACCTGCAGATCCAAAACAACGTGATCCATTCAGCCCATCTGAATGATGTGCAAAAATTATTGTTCTTAGGGTCGTCGTGTATTTACCCGCGGCAAGTTCCGCAGCCCATGCGAGAAAACGCGCTTCTCACAGGCATATTAGAGCCCACAAATGAACCCTATGCGATCGCAAAGATTGCGGGCATTAAGATGTGCGAAAGTTATAATCGTCAGTATGGAAGAGACTATCGATCGGTCATGCCAACCAATCTTTATGGTCCCGGCGACAATTATCATCCAGAAAACAGTCACGTGGTCCCGGCCCTTATACGCCGTTTCCATGAAGCGAAGGAAAAGAATTTTAGTGAAGTCGTGGTTTGGGGCTCTGGCACGCCGAAGCGCGAATTTCTATATGTGGATGATATGGCCGAGGCGAGCATTTTTGTTCACACTCTCCACAAAGATATATTTGCGGAACAGACGCGGCCAATGCTGTCACATGTGAATGTTGGAACCGGCGAGGATGTCACAATTCGAGACTTGGCCGAAACTGTCAAAGAGGTTGTCGGGTTCACAGGAAATTTGGTTTTTGACACCAGCAAACCGGATGGCCCGCCGCGCAAATTGATGGATGTCGAAGTTCTGTCAAACTTGGGGTGGACCGCCAGCGTCGGGTTGCGCGATGGTTTGCGGCACAGTTACCAGGACTTTTTGAATAACCAGAATATCCGGTGCAAATAGTCTGTGATTTCGGTCAAGGATCGCGCGCGGGCGAGAGTTGAATGTAGACTGTCAAAGGCCGCGTTTGCTCTGCCCGGTGGCCACACCGGGCAGAGCCTGCCTGTCCCCCCGGCAGGCGCATTCACCGTCTGGGTATACGGGTATATATGGTTATCGCTCAAATTTTGCAGTGATTTCACCACCAAACATATGCGCCCGCCCAGGCCTTTCGTGTTGAAATGGCGTTATGCAGAGGTCCCTTGGCTTGAAAACAGGCGTTACGTGCAGGCGCTAACGTCAGAAAATCTCGCTCAGGCGTGACAGGGCTTTAACTGCCGACGACATTGAAGGCAGGACCATAGGGATACTGCGTGATATTTTCATTACCATCTTCGGTAATGATTAAAATATCGTGTTCACGATACCCGCCTGCGCCAGGTTGCCCATCTGGAATTGTGATCATGGGTTCCATGGAAATGACCATGCCTGGCTCTAGAATCGTGTCGATGTCCTCGCGCAGTTCGAGCCCGGCTTCTCGACCGTAGTAATGGCTTAACACGCCAAAGGAATGGCCATAGCCGAATGAGCGATATTGCAGCAAATCGCGCTCTTCGAAGAAGGCGTTCACACCGGCCGTGACCTCCGCACAGCTGGCGCCGGGCTTCAGCAAGCTGATGCCAAGTTCGTGGGCGGCGACATTGGCCTCCCAATAGGCTTGGGATGCTGCATCAACGGTCTCCACAAACATTGTGCGTTCCAACGCTGTGTAATAGCCTGAAATCATGGGGAAGGTGTTGAGGCTTAGAATGTCACCCCGCTGCAAAACGCGGCTTGTCACGGGGTTATGCGCCCCGTCGGTGTTGAGGCCAGATTGGAACCAGACCCAAGTGTCCCGATACTCCGCATCTGGAAATTCCCGCGCGATATGCGCCTCCATTGCGTCGCGGCCAGCCATGGCAACATCAATTTCTCGCACCCCGGCCCGCACGGCGTCCCGGATCGCGTAGCCACCCACATCAGCGGTTGCCGCCCCGGCGCGTATAAGGGCGATTTCAGCCGGCGATTTCATCATGCGCTGCTGCATTGTGGCCTGCGCCAGATCAACTTGGGCTTTTGGGGCCAGAAAGCTGTTGAGCGCTGCGGCCTGAGTGAGAGACAGGTGATCACCCTCATAGCCGATCACACCGCCTTGTCCTGCCACAGATGCAATTGCGCGCCAGTAGTTATCGCGCTGCCAATCTGTATAGGTAATGTTGTCAGCAAAGCTGCGGCGCCATGGCTGGCCGGCGTCGATGCCGGCGGAAATGGTGATGCAATCCGTTGCGGTGACAACCAAGCCGTAGGGACGGCCAAAGGCACAGTATAAAAAGCCCGAATAATAGGCGATGT
>ENA-OQVM01003108-OQVM01003108.1-marine-metagenome-genome-assembly--contig:-NODE-3108-length-18384-cov-5.533403_pt1 | contig 18384 bp, 15 predicted proteins | sample MGYA00237776_ERZ505498 | MGnify/ENA primary metagenome ERZ505498 (study PRJEB26159, sample SAMN06265151) | marine metagenome | isolation source: Helgoland LTER site | place: Germany:Helgoland, sampling... | reverse complement strand
TTCCCTAAGCCTACGATCGCCCAGATCGACGGCTTTTGTGTGGGCGGCGGTGTTGCCCTCGCGCTCAGCTGTGACCTACGAATCTGCGGTGAAGGCTCCAACTTTGCGGTGCCCGCAGCCAAGCTGGGCCTTGGCTACGCCTTCCCGGGCATCAAACGGCTCGTGAATGTCGTGGGCCCAGCATTCGCCAAGGAGATCTTCTTCACCGGCCGCCGGTTTGACGCGGAAGAGGCGCGGATCATGGGGCTCGTAAACCGCGTTGTAGCCGATGACAAAGTCGGCGAGGTCGCCCAGGAAACCGCCGAAATGATCGCAGGTAATGCACCCATGACGGTGTCGTCCGTGAAGTTTATCGTCGGCGAGACGCTGAAAGATGTGGCCTCTGCAGACTTGGCGGAGTGTGACCGCCGCGTGAAAGCCTGCTTTGACAGCAAGGATTATATTGAGGGTCGCCGTGCCTTCCTTGAGAAGCGCAAACCTCAGTTTGTGGGTGCCTGATGGCAGACGAAGCCCTCGCCCGGATCGACGAGACCGCGGCCCGCACGCATTTTGAAGAGGCCTTCGAAGGTCACGAGCAGGCCTTCGAGAGCTTCTTCTTTGCGCGGTTTTTGGGATTGACTTTCGAGTATTTGCCAGCCGGCGTGCCTGACGTGGAAAAGGAAGTATGCCGCCTGACGTTTCCGGTCAACGACATGCTACGTAACCCGCAAGGCTCGCTCCACGGTGGTGCGATGGCCTCGGCCATGGATATCTCGATGGGGCATCTCGTCAAAAAGATTGCAGGTCCGGGGGCCACGATCGAATTAAAGGTTCAATTCATGCGGCCTGTAATGGACGGTATAGTCACGTGTGAGGGTCGATTCACCAAAAAGGGACGGTCTTTGTCCTTTATGGAAAGCCGGCTCATGGGGCCTGATGGAAAACTGGCGGCTCTGGCCACTGCAACTTGGAAAATGCCAGGATAATGAACGTTCAAACCCCTATGATCGATGCAGAATTGCTCTCTGAAATCCGCAAGCGTTTTGCGCATGTCGACACCTGCCCCTTTGAGGGCGCGCGGGTTTTTTTTGAGAACGCAGGCGGGGCGCTGACGCTGAACTCGGTTGTGCAAACCTCAGCGAAGTTTGCCGCGATCCCAGACAATCAGGGCCGTGACAATGGCGCGGCCCACGCGCTTGTGGCCTTGATCGAAAAGGCCAAGACCGACATGGCGGTGTTTTTTAATGCGCCAGAGGGGCGGTTTTTCGTGGGCGAAAGCGGCACGGAGCTGCTATTCCGTCTGATCCGAACAGCCTGCGTAGCCACGCCTGAAGGCCGCATCTTGGGCAGCACGTTTGAGCACCCCGCGACGCGCAGCGCCGCGCGGCATTGGTCCGAGGTGACGGGCAAGACCCATGTGATCGTTGCTCATAATGACGCAACGGGTGCGGTCGGCGTCGCGCAATACATCCCCGAAATAACCTCGAACACTCGCGTGGCAACGATTCTGCACACTTCTCCTGTCACGGGTATGGGCGTGGATGTGGCCGAGATCGCCGCAGCTATCCGCAAGGTATCGCCCGAGTGTATCATCATCGTCGATGGCATCCAACACGCGGCCCACGGACGGCTCGACATTGCGAGCTACGATGTAGATGGCTACGTCGTCTCGCCCTACAAGGTGTTTTCGCGCCACGGTTACGGCGTGGCATGGGTGTCGGATCGGCTCAACGCGCTCAAGCACGAGCATTTGATTGATGCCCCCGGTGAGCCTTGGGAATTTGGTACGCGGGACACCGGCGCTTATGTGACCTTCTCCGATGTGGTCGATTACTTCGATTGGCTGGGCAAGCAAGTGTCCAACTCCGATGATCGCCGCACGCGCATTGTGGCTGCAGGTGAGGCGATCCATGCCTATGAGAAAGCGCTCACGGACGGGATGATTCACGGCGTCGGCAACCAGACTGGCCTCGCCGATCTGCCGGGCATCACGATCATCGGGGGTGTGGACAATCCTCGCCGTGAGGGGCTCGTATCCATCACGGTGGACGGTACCGCTGCGCCAGATGTGGTCACGCATTTGCGCGAGCGGGGGATTCGTACCCACACGCGTAAGGCCGATCACTATTCCGGCAACATTCTGGACCCGCTCGGTATGGAGGCCGCCGTGCGTGTCTCTATGTGCCATTACAACAGCGAGGCTGAGGTGGCGCAGTTTCTGAGCGCGTTGCGTGAACTGACCGAGGCGGCTACTTAGGCAACGGCAAGGGTACGCAATTGCTCCAATAGCTCCAGCTTGATCTCCAGACCGTCCGCGCGCGCGCGGGCGAGGGCGGCAAGCGCGCGCGTTCCGGGGAGCCGCGGCGCGCTTTGCGCTGCAGTCATAGGGTTGGCGCTCTCTTTCACGAGCCTGTGGGCATCTTCCAGCCGAGCGCTCAAGGCCTCGGATGACATCAGCTTAGCCGCATCAAAGACGATAAAGAGGTGGCCGACATTCGCGATCGATTTCGTATCGATGTTGGCGTTGGGCACTTCCGAGAGCATTGCAGCGCCCGAAAGCCCCCCCGCCAAAAGGTCCAGACAAAGCGAAAGGTTCGCGCCCTTTGCGCCGCCGATTGCCTGCATCATGCCTTTCATGGCTTCCGTTGCATCAGTCGTGGGCTGCCCATCGGCGTCCGTAGCCCATGTGTCTGGGATTGGCGCGCCATTGGCGGCGGCGCGGCGTACCTTGGAGCGGGCCGCGACAGAGAGCGCCATATCGAGAAGCACATGCTGGCCGCCTACATCGGGCACCACAATGCCGACGGGCGCGTTGCCGATGGTCGCGCGTGCGCCGCCCGCTGGCGCTATCATCGGCGAGGTGTTGGTGGTAAAGAACCCAGCAAAACCCGCCTCTGCTACATGCAGAAGCTGAGGGGCGAGGGCGCCTAGGTGGGACGACGCCCGGCAGAACGCAGCCCCAACGCCCACGTTGCTAGCCGCCTCCATTGCGGCGCGTGTGGCTCTGATAGCAACAGCCGCACCCAGCCCGTTCTGACCGTCCACTTGGCGTAGGGCGGGGGCAGGGGCGGTAATGACAGGCAGAGCCTCAGGGTTCACCCCACCGTCACGCATCCGAGCAACATAGGGTTCAACTCGTGCAAGACCGTGGGTGCCAATCCCCATCATCTCTGCCAGCACCAACATCTCGGCGGCATCCTGCGCCATATCACAATGCATCCCAGCAGCGCAGAATGCGCGCAGAACTAAGGCACGGGCATCTGTTTCGCTCAAGCGCGCCATCGGCCTAGCTCCCGGATTTCTCCGCCTCACCCGGGCTGGTTTTGCCAAATCGGTTCATTAGAGGCAGGAGGACGACAAGCGCGATGGTCACGCCGATGATCCAAAGCGATGGTGTCCGTTCGATAAAGATCCCGAATGAACCGCGCGAAATTGCCATGGTTTGTCGCAAAGCCTCCTCTGCCAATGGCCCAAGCACCAGCGCCAGAACGAGTGCAGCCGGGGAGAACCCATAAAGCCGCATGAAAAAGCCAACAATGCCCGCGCCAAACATAATATAGGTCTCAACGAAGCTTGCGTTCACACTGAATGTACCGAGCGCACAGACCACAACGACGCTGGGGCCAAGGACGCGGTAAGGCACTTTGATCATCAACACGAAGAGTGGGATGGCGAAAATTGAGATGGCGAGAAGCGCCATGTTGCCCAGATACATCGAGGCAATCAGGCCCCATGCGAACTCCGGGTTTTGCTCCATAAAGAGCGGTCCGGGGCGCAGGCCCCAAAGCAAAAACGCGGCGAGCAGTACGGCGGTTGAGGCAGAACCCGGGATGCCCAGGGTCAGGAGTGGTATCATCGCGCCGGAGGAGGCCGCGTTATTGGCGGTTTCAGGTGCCACAAGGCCCGCCATTTCGCCAGTGCCGAATTTCTCCGGATGCTTCGACATCGATCGCTCGGTGGAATATGCCATGAGCGAGGCAATCGTAGCTCCTGCACCGGGGATCACCCCTACAATGAACCCAAGGATGGAGCCGCGCACCATCGTCCATCGTGTGGACATCCAGTCATGAGCGGTTGGCCAGAAACGCTCCTCTTTGTCATATTGCACGATACCGCCGGAGCCTGATTTGTGTAACCCGGTGTAGAAGGCGTAAAACAACTCGCCCAAGCCAAAGAGGCCGATGGCGATTGGGATGAAGTAGATCCCGCCAATCAGCTCGGCCGAGCCAAAGGTATAGCGGCTCTGGCCTGTCTCAAGGTCCACTCCGACAGTGCCGAGGGCAAAGCCGATGAGCGCAGAAATCACGCCAAGCCGCCAGTTCGCGCCGATCATGACCAGAAGCGTGAGCATCCCCATCACGGCGAGCAGGAAATACTCAGGTGGTCCGAAGCTGCGCGAGACCTGACTGAACATGGGTGCAAGGATGGTGATTAGGATCACGCCCACGGTGCCGCCAACAAAGGAGGCGGCCGCCTGCATCACCAGTGCCGGCCCCGCTCGCCCTTTTTTGGCGAGCGGGAAACCATCAAACGTGGAGGCCACGGTGGCACTTTCGCCGGGCGTGTTAAGCAAAATTGAGGTGATCGTTCCGCCATACATCGCGCCATAATAAATCGCGGAGAGCATCATGATGGCTGCAATCGGATCCATCCCGAAGGTCACAGGCAGAAGGATCGCAAGCCCAGCAGAGGGCCCAAAGCCAGGGATCACGCCAACGATCATGCCCACGAAGGCGCCAACGAGAAGATAGAGGATGTTGATGGGAGTGATGGCGACAGAAAGTCCCATCATCAAATCTGAGAAAATGTCCATATCGCCTACTCCGGCATGGTGCTGACGCGCAGCACAGCAGTGAATTTAAATTGGTAGATCGAAGAGCGCCGGCGGCATGTTTGCATTCAACACGCGGTCGAACAGCAGGTAGACACCACCGGGGATCAGGATCGCGACCATCGCGTTTTGCCGTAAGCGCCCACGATTCAAGATCATCAGCGTGATAGCAAGGAAGATGACGGTCGCGATAAACCCCCCAAAGAGGCGGAGCATAACGGCGTAGCTGAGGCACAGTGCCATCAGAAGCACTACGTCTCTCCAGCGCGCTGGATCTGTCTGCTCACGGTCGTTGTCGCGCATGTCTACGATGAGCGTCCAGAGAATAAAGAGGATACCCAGGATGCCGATCGAGCGCGGAAAGAACCCAGGGCCGGGTCGGCCCGTGCGGGTCAGAAAGTTCAAATCTATGAAGGCGACATAGGTGTAGTAGATCGCCGCGGCCAGAAACACGACGAGAAAGACAATACGCATATGCTTGGTGTCCCTGTAGGCAGGATGTCCGGCCATGATTGCTGCCATGGCCGGACGTACGTTAGAATGGTCGGGATCAGTCGATCGCGCCGACCTCCCGCAGAACAACTTCAAAGCCGTCCTTGGTTCTTTTCAGGAACGTGCGAAATTCTTCACCGTAGATGACTGTCGGCGTCAGCGTGTTACTGGCGATATACTCGCCCCACTCTGGGGTTTCGACAACCTGTTTCATCGTTCCAATCCACCACTCCTGAACTTCCACAGGGGCGTTGGGGGGCAGGATCATGCCTCGGGGCATGGACACGCCGATGTCGAAACCGATGTCGCCCATTGTCGGCACGCCTTCAAGCGCGGCGGGAATGCTTTGGCCGGAGAAGACGAGCGGCTTGAGATCACCGGATTCAATGAGACCAAGGATCTCGCCGGGGTTGCCAACCATCGCGTCAAGCGCGTTGGACAAAAGCGCGGTGGTTTGTTCGGACATGGAGTTGAACGATACGTAGTCGAACTCGAACCCGGCTTTTTCAGCGAAGAGCGTGGGGACGATGAAGTCCACGTTAACCGAGCCAGTGCCGCCGATGTTGATCGGGTCTGCTTTCGCGGCCTCGATGAACTCTGCGATTGTGTTGATCTCGGAATCGCCGTTCACGACGAGCACGAGGTCATCGGTTGCCAGCAGAGCAACGGGGGTGAAGTCTTCGGGCTGCCAAGGCGTGTCGGCTTGCAGCGGTGTGGTCACGAAGCTGCCCGACGTGGTGGATACGCCGTATGCGTTTCCGTCCTGACCGAACAGGTAGCCCCAACCCACGGCGCCGGAGCCGCCTGCGCGGTTTTCGGCGGAGATTTCGCCAGGATAGAGATCATATTTGTTCAGGATTTCGATGATGCTACGCGCCATAATGTCGTTGCCGCCACCAGGGCCAAACGCGATGGTCCAATCCAGCGTCTCGTCGGGCGACGGGAACGATTGCGCCGCCGCCGGGGTTGCAAACGCCAAAGGCGCGGCAAGCGCTGCTGCGGCAACGGCGCTCAGCACACGGTTTCCGAGTGTGTTTACTGTTATTGTCATAGTGTTCCTCCCTAGAACATGAGTTTTTTGGTGCCCAGCCCCCTGTGTGGGGAGCGAGGCGGGTCGTATTACGGCCTGCGGATCGCTGCCCTCACAGTGTCTCCAGCAGGCGCTCCTTGCCTTTCAGGTGGTGGGCTTGGCCTTCTTGTTGGGCCACCCTGACATCACCGCTCTCAATTGCGCTCACAATCCGATCATGCTCCGCGTTTGATGCGATGAGAGATGTGTTCCAGCTCAAAACACGCAAGCGAAACAGCCGCACCTCTTTGCCAAGGGCGATGTAGAGCGCGGCCGCGCGGTTTGTATTGGCGCTTTCGGCGATGCAATCGTGAAAGGCGAGATTTTCCAAAAAATAGGTGTCCTTGTCGTCTGCGGCGATAGCCGCTTGCATGCGGCTGACACAGATGCGCAGAGCCTCCCGCGTGGGCTGACTGGCGTTTTCCGCCGCCCGGCCACAGAGGTATCCGGCGAGCACGGCGCGTACGTCATAAAGTTCCAGTGCGTCTTCGATCGAGAGCTTGCGCACGAATACACCTTGGTTGGCGATTGTCGTGACCAACCCGTCCTGCTCCAAAGACCGCGCGGCCTCCCGCACTGGACCCCGGCTAACACCCATTTGTGCCGCAAGGCTGTGCTCGTTGAGGCGCTCGCCCGCAGGCACTTCACCACACAAGATGATACGTTCCAGCTCATCACGCACCTCAAGCACGAGGGGCCGTTGCCGCCGCACGCCGAAGTGTTCTGGGCTGATATCATCAAATTTCATACTGGCATTCAGAATGATTAAATGTAGATTGTCAACATTATTCCGTTGATTGATGACGAATTGAACGTTAATCCAGCGAATACACTTTACAACGGTCCGGCACGTCCGACCAAAAAGGGAGGCAGTCTGACCATGGAAAAAACGCTCATAGGAAAGACAGCTTTTGTCTCCGGCTCCGGCCAAAACATTGGCCGGGGCATTGCGGTGTATCTGGCCGAGCGCGGCGCGAATGTTATCGTGAACGGCTCATCGGATCGCGCCGCCGCTGAGGAAACCGCCCGGCTGGTGCAGACCGCAGGCAGTGAGGCGCTTGTCGCCATGGGTGATATGAGCCGCGCCGAGGATGTCACGGCCATCGCACAGTCAGCTCTCGCGCACTTTGGTACCGTCGATATACTCGTCAACAACGCCGCCCGCCGCCCCCACAAACCCTTCCTCGAGATGACCGACGCCGATTGGGACGGCGTGCTTGATGTGGCGCTCACAGGCGCCTTTCGCACAGCCCGCGCCTTTCTACCCGGCATGGTCGATCAGGGCTGGGGCCGGATCATCAATTTCGCCGGCATGAAGGCCATTAAAGGTTACTACGAGGGCGCCCCAATCTCGGCGGCCAAGCACGGCGTCTGGGGCCTTACAAAAGCGCTTTCTACCGAGTTTGCCTCTAAAGGGATCACCACAAACGTGATCTCACCCGGCCAAATCCGCAAAGACAGCCAGCAAGAGGATGACCCAAAACGCACCGCATCTATCCCCGCGGGCAGCATGGGCACCTCCGCAGATATCGCCGCCGCCGTGGGCTTCCTCGCCTCCCCTGAAGCGCGTTTCATCACGGGCCAGATAGTTGCGGTGAACGGCGGCGAGACCACCTGATCCCAAGGAGTGCTGGGTTTGAAATCTGAGCTGCCCCGCATCGCCGCGACCACAGTCCTTGCTGCTGCCGGGACGGCCCTTTTCGTGTGGATCGGCCTGCCGCTGCCGTTTCTTTTTGGTCCCCTGTTCGCCTGCCTCTTCGCCGCCCTCGCAGGCGCGCCTGTGGCTAATCCGGGCAAGATCGGCGTCCTGATGCGCACGGTTCTGGGCGTAGCGATCGGGGCCTCGATCACGCCAGACCTAGTCGAGCGGCTCCCGCAAATGGCGATCTCGCTATCGCTTGTCCCAGTCTACGTGATCGTTGTTGGCCTGATCGGCGTGCCGTTCTTCCGCCGGGTATACGGGCTCGATAAACCCACCGCGTTTTTCGCGGCTATGCCCGGCGGATTGCAAGAAATGGCCGCCTTTGGTGAGGAAACCGGCGCGAAGGTCCGCACCTTGACGCTGATCCATGGCACTCGGCTTTTGGTCATTGTGCTGATTGCCCCCCTCATCTTGGTCATGGGCTTCGGCGCCGACCTTGACAACCCGGTGGGCGAGCCCGCCTCCACAATTCCGTCTCATGAATTGGTCATCATGTGCATTGCGGCGATCGTTGGTTGGCAGCTCGCCCTGCGCCTTCGGATTTTTGGCGCGGCGATCATTGGCCCTATGATCCTCACAGCTGCGCTCTCACTTGGGGATATTATCCACTACCGGCCCCCGGCGGAGGCCATTCTGGCCGCGCAGTTCTTCATCGGGATGGGTCTAGGGGCGGGCTACGTGGGTGTCACGCTCGCAGAGTTGCGTAAAGATGCCTCCGCTGGCTTGGTTTATGTGGGGATCGTGGCCACAATCGCAGCACTCTTCGCTGAGGCCGTCATCCTGATGGAGCTCGCACCAGACCTTGAGGGCTTTCTCTCATTCGCGCCCGCGGGACAGGCAGAAATGGCAATCCTCGCAATCGTTGTAGGCGCGGACCTAGGCTTTGTCGTGCTCCATCATGTCACACGGGTATTTTTTATTCTCACGTGCTCGCCGATTGCCGCGCGCCTTTTGGGGTTCGCGAACCCGAAAGATAAGGATTAGCCCGATGAAACCCACCTGGCAGGCCAAGGCAACCGTCCACCGCGCGGGTGGTCAAGCGGGCGACCCCGCGCCGTATTCTGGCTCCGAAAGCTTCACCTTCGTGCGGCTTTGGCTGCGAGACCCCGATGGGGTGGAGGGTACGGGCGTGACAGGCCGATTCTTGGCCCATGAGGTGGCGCATTTTCTGAATCGAGTGCTGCCAGACGCCTTGGAAAACCCCAGTTTAGACCCTGTTGCCGCTCTGGCAAAAGCGCATAACCCCCGCGGGATGGGCGGAGTCGTGGTGGCTGCGCTCAGCGCGCTTGAGATCGCGCTCACTGACATCAAAGCTAAGCGCGTGAGCCTAAGCGTTGCTGCACTTCTTGGAGGCAAGCGCCGAGCAGCCCCGGTGCATGTGACCTGCGGCTTTCCAGAGATGGACATCCCCGAACTGGTGCGCGCTTGCATACGGGAGGTCGAGGCTGGGGCGGGTGGGGTCAAGGTACTGATCGCAGCGCCTGGATTTGACGTCGCCCAAGATGTGGCGCGATTGAGCGCGGTGCGCACCGCGATCGGCCCAACCGCGCAGTTGATCGCAGACGCCAATTGTCGAATGGATACTCCCACCGCGACATACCTGACTCACAAGGTCCAACATCTGGACCTCGCATGGCTTGAGGAGCCCATAATCGGAAATAATTCTAGCGCGTTGGCAGATTTAGCGCGCACGAGCGTACCGCTAGGCGCTGGTCAAATGGAGCAGAGTGCAGAGCGTTTTGCAGCGCTCTCGCAAGCGGGCGTTGAGGTGATCCAGCCCAATGCCGTCTTTGCGGGCGGGTTTCAGGCCGCGATCGATGTGGCGCAAACTGCCGCACAGACCGGCGCGCACATCGCACCTGCAGGCGGCTGGGACATGATAAATGTGCACTGGGTCTGCGGCGCGTTTGAGACAGGCTCGGTGGAGCTGCACCGCGCACAAGCCCGCATTATGCGCCTTCTGATGCCCGGCGGGCTGATTCTCAAAGACGGGCACCTCCATGTGGCCGATACCCCCGGCCTTGGCCTTTACCCCGACGAGCCCGCACTCGCCGATTGCCGAGAGGCCTAAGCGTAATCTTTTACATAACATTTCTGAATAGCGTTTTCATATATTGTCGGGAGCGCTGATCCCCGGCTCGGAGAGCTGTTTGTTGTCGGATGGCGAGCACCGTACTGGGGGTCCGCCACCCGACAACATCAGACCCCTTTGCCACCGACATAAAGGACCGTTTATGACCCTGCAATAGCTCACTCTAGAACATCAATTTATTGGTGATGGACATCTCACAGGCAGAGCGGCATCCTGTCACGGTAGGTGGGCCGTCACATTACTCGTTGCGCTTGAAGCAGGTCTGTAGGGAGTAAATCGATGACACAACAAGCGACCCACATTGTCGGACTTGGAGCCTCAGCAGGCGGAATACAGGCGCTGAAGGCTTTTTTCAGTCAAGTTCGAGACGAACCTGACATGGCCTTCGTCGTTGTGACCCACCTCAGCCCGAACCGTGAAAGCCTTTTACACGATGTCATTGGCCACTTCACGACGCTGCCGGTCGAAGTCATCAAAGATGGCGACCCAGTCCGGGCCGGTGTTGTTCATGTCATGCCCGAACACGTCTCCTTATCTATCAAAGATGGGCGTCTGCGGCTGCTGGAAGTTGACCCTGCGTTGCGCGACCGCAAGCCGATCGACAGTTTCTTCAGTGCGCTTGCTGTCGATCAGGAGGAGCGGGCAATTGGCATCGTCCTGTCCGGGCTGGGTGATGATGGCACGCTTGGGCTGCAAGCCATTAAAACGCTTGGCGGTATTACATTTGCACAAGTTGCAGGCGACAGCGCGCCTGACCACCCGCAAATGCCGGACAGCGCGATTGCCGGCGGGGCCGTAGATTTTGCTCTGCCCGCAGACCAGATGCCGCAGAAATTGCGTGACTTGCAAAAAGCGGCGGTTGCGCTTGATGCCTTGTTGCCAGGCCAGGAACTGGGGTCCGCGAAGGGCACGCAAAAACGCTTGCAAGGCGAGATTTCACAATTGCTACGCAATCAGTCCGGGCGGGATTTCTCGGGCTACAAGAACCAAACTTTTTTCCGCCGGGTTGCACGGCGGATGCAGGTCGCTCTGGTACCGACGCCTGAGGCCTATCTTGAGCGTCTGCGCAAAGACCCGGCCGAAGTCATGGCGCTGTTTCGCGATTTGTTAATCAGTGTCACTGATTTTTTTCGAGATGAAGACGCATTCAAGGCTTTAAGCAAGCGGGTCATCCCGTCACTTCTGGCCAAGCGAGGCGCCGATGATGTTGTCCGGATTTGGGTCCCCGGCTGTGCCACCGGTCAAGAGGCTTACTCTTTGGCCATGCTGATTCGTGAAAATATGGACGGTCTGTCTACCTTTCCCAAGGTCCAGATTTTTGCAACGGACATTGATGAACCGGCACTGACCATAGCGCGCTCTGCGCGCTACCCGAACATCTTGCTGAAGAACGTGTCAGAGGAACGAAAGCAGCGCTTTTTCCGTCCAGATGGGGAAAGCCAAATTCTCGTTCGTGAAATCCGCGATATGTGCATCTTTTCGGCTCATAGCCTGACAAGTGACCCTCCATTTTCCCAGATGGATCTTGTCTCATGCAGAAATCTTTTGATCTATTTTGGAGCTGAGCTTCAGCAGCGAGCCATCCAAACGTTTCACTACGCACTTAAGTTAGGTGGATTCCTGTTTCTGGGTAGTTCGGAAAGCCTAGGGGAGCAGGACGATCTATTCACAGCTATCAACAAGAAGCACCGGATTTTTCAAAGCCTTGACCTCGGCAATCAACGCCCTCGCATACCAATCCCCCTAGAGGAGTTTCGGAAAGAAAATCTTCAAGTTGCACAGAATCCACAGCCGCGGGGCGCCACCACTCATCGAATGCTTCAGAACGCTGAACGTCAGATCATGGACCGCCATAGCCCCGCTCATGTGGTGGTCCGTGGCGACGGTAATATCGTCTTCTTCTCAGCGCATACCCGACAGTATTTTGACACACCTCGTGGAGCGCCCACCAGACAACTATTTGACAGCGTGCGTCGCGAGCTAAAGCTAGGTCTACGCTTTGTGTGGCGCGAGATGCTCCAAACAGGCAAGCCCGCTTTGACTCATATGAGTTTGCCCAATGACGACACCGCGTTAAACCTTACTGTCATTGCAGAGCCACTTAATATTGGAAACGACAGCGAGCAAATGTTCCTGATTGTCTTCCGTCCAAAATACGAGATGGAGGACTGTAAGGACCAAGTTGCGCCGTCCACTGCAGTACAAGCGGATGAAGACGCATCTGAAACTGCGGAGCGCGACCTACAGGAGCGTTTGCAGTCAACAATCGAAGAATACGAAACAACAATAGAAGAATTGAACACCCTGAATGAAGAGATGGTTTCTTCCAATGAGGAAGCGAAATCAACAAATGAAGAGTTGCAGGCTTCCAAAGAGGAAATGCAGTCGCTGAACGAAGAACTCAACACTGTAAACGCCGACTTGAATGATAAGGTCGAGAAGCTCGCGAAGGCAAACGCTGATTTGCGCGATCTACAAGATGCGACAGGTATTTCTATCGTTTTCTTGGACCGGGATATGATGATCCGTAGTCTTACCCCGGCTGCAGCGAAATTACTGAATATGCGCGAGACTGACATCGGTCGCCCCCTGACAGAACTTGCCGGCTCACTGAAATTTCCTTCTTTGCAAAACGACATTCAGCAGGCTTTCAGTAAAGGCTCTCCAATTGAGCATCGGCTGCCGTATGGTGGGGAACTCAGCAACTATCTAGTGCGCTCGGTCCCATATGTAGAAGATGGGGTAACCTCTGGGGTTGTTGTCACTTTTCTTGATGTCACGTCCCTCGCTGAGCTCGAGGAACAGCGCGTGCAGCTGATTGAGGAGGCCTCCAATCGCGAGGCGCAAATGCAGGATAAACGCTTGGAGGAGGTGCGCGAAGCAGATGACCGCAAGGCACTCTTTATGGCTGTTTTGGCACATGATCTGCGCACACCGCTTATCGCAATATTAGGGATGCTTGATCTGCTCCGCGAAGACACGGAAAAAGAGACGCGTGATCGCATGCTACAACTCCTAAAAAATAATGGCCATGGAATGCTGTGGCTTATCGACGATGTGGTGGAACTGGCGAAGTTGACCGCTGGAGAGGCGCGACTGCGGCCGGAGCCGATTGCGATTGGAGAGCTGCTGAAGGAGGTCAGCGATATTGTCCGACCGTCAGCGGATCTCAACGGGACTAAAGTCATGATAGAGTGCGGCGATCTTCCTTTGTTATTGGGAGATAGGATGTCGTTGCAGCGGGTTTTGTTGAACTTTGCGACCAATGCGGTGAAGGCAGCCCCAGGTGGTAGTATTTTGCTATCTGCTCAACTGGAAGAAATTGGTGAGAGCGGTCACACAGTGACATTTGCGGTCACCGACACTGGTTTTGGTATCTCACCTGAAGACATTCCACAGCTGTTTCACGATTTCAGCAGGCTTGAGGGCAACGGCATCAATGAGGAGGGGACCGGTTTGGGGCTTGCCATTTGCCGTAGGCTTGCGACTGCAATGGGAGGCGAGGTCGGCGTTGAGAGCACGCCCGGCAAGGGATCAAGGTTCTGGATGCAGTTGATGCTTCCTGAGGCGGACAACGCCGAATCTGTCGCCGCTGTGGAAACCTGCAGCAATATCGACGTTCTCGCAGGACTCAGTGTGCTGGTCGCCGAGGATCACGACATAATCCGTCAGCTGACCTGTTTAAGTTTGGAGCGCGTCGGCATGCGACCGACAGAGGCCGCAGACGGTTTGATTGCCGTTGAGCTGGCCGAGGCTGAGGAATTCGATCTTATACTCATGGACTTGCAAATGCCACGCCTTGACGGGCATGAGGCAGCAGCGCGTATCCGCCGCGGTACTGGGCGTTCATCTGGAGCGCAGATCATCTGCGTGACTGCGCATCAGTCCCCAGAAGTTGCCATGCTTGTCAGCGAAATGAATTTTGATGCCTGCCTTCCCAAACCACTTGATATTGAGCGACTGGCGGCCGTGGTAAGTGGAAAAGAGCCTGCCCCGGTGACTGCGAGCTCTTTCGAGGAATTTGACTTTGAGGCCTTGGCTCAACTGAGTGAAATCGACGGCGGCACAATGCTCGCCCACACGCTAAAAAGCTTTTCTGCCGAGATCGAAACAGCTCGAACTGAGCTAACATTGCTGATCGCAAAACAAGAGCACGCACAGGCTGGTCGCCTAGTTCACAGGCTTATCGGTTTCGGGGACTTTCTGGGCGCACGAAAATTTTCATCCGAAATGCGTGAGTTCGAAGTTTTGATCGACGTTGGAAACATAGCTGTTTTAGATGAGCGCCTCGGATGGATGAATGACATCATGACGGCGACACAGATGAGGCTGGAGCAGTTGATCAAGGAAACCCGTCAGAAAAGTAGCGGTACAGACATCACGAGCCCTACCGTAGAGTAAGGCGGTGATCCGATGTCCTACTCGCTTGGCCTTCCGTACAGAGTGGACGGGTATTTGTGGACTGCGAAATGGGTCTCTACTGACGCAATTCAGGTGTTTATGATCCGGACGAAAACGACCGATATCGGTGAAAAACGCGACCCACTAGATGTTGTGTTTAGCTGGAATGAGCTTTCCCAACCCGCTGTAATCGCGGTCAAAGGTAATGTTTTTGGCTGTCGGCGTGAGGGGCGGTTTAAATCCTCAACTCGGAACCATTTTGGCCATACGTTTTAGGTTCTGGGCGGTTGCTGCGAGGAGGAATTCTTCGTTGGCTCCTCTTAATCCTCTGAGCCGGAGGCGTCTTAGGCCAAGATGTCGTTTCAGATGGGCAAACAACATCTCAACCTTTTTGCGTCGTCGTCGGCTCACCTCATATGCTGAGGTATGGCGTAAATCCCGGACAGTCTGACGTGCTTCTTCATCCATGTGGCGCGTGACCGTTCGAATCGGCGCGTCGGTGCAGGCCTTCCGGATCGGGCAAGCCCCGCAGGTTTCCTTGCTCGCATAGTATGCCTTCACACGGGCGTCTTCCTTAATGCGCCGCAGCGGCATTTCGTGGCCTTCAAGGCAAGTGTAGCTGTCACGTTCGGGGTCATACTGGAAGTGGCTGAGGTCGTATTTGCCTTTGGCTTGGTGTTTGCGGTCCAGCACTGGAATATGCGGTGTTACCTCACGGTTCAGCAGCCATGCCAGAAATGGCCCTGTGCCGTATGACCCGTCGGCAGCAATCCGATCCGGTTGAAAATCATGCCGCGCCCGGCTTCGTTCAAGCATCGTTTTTGTCGCCACAATTTCTTGCGACAACCGTGCAGGTGTTGCTTCGACATCGACGATAATGCCGTGGTCAGTATCGATCAGATAATTGGTCTCGTAGCTAAAGCGGCCTGGCCCGTTTTTTAACGACCATGCGGCATCCGGACCGATTTCCAAGATATATTTGGGCGGCTTTTGCTTTGGACCCGGTTGCGCAGGCAGGTCATCCTCTGCCAGCTTCGCTAAAAAGTCAACGACCGGACGCTGTACCTGTTCTTTGCGCGACCAAATCTTCTCAACTTCGTGCGGCGCACCCTTGCGATCCCTGTTGGCATCGGCCTCGATGGTGCTGCCGTCCACAGCCGCGTCAGTGCCACCGACAAAGCCAAAGGCCACACACTTCTCAACAACACTCTCGAACAGGCGACGCAACACATCGCCATCGGCAAAGTGACCATGCCTGTTCTTTGAAAAGGTAGAGCGATCAGGAACACGGCCCTCCAGACCCAGCTTGCAGAACCACCGGTACGCCAGATTGAGGTGAACCTCTTCGACAAGCCGCCGCTCAGACCGGATGCCATAAAGATAGCCAACCAAAAGTATGCGCAACATCAGTTCGGGATCAACAGACGGACGGCCAGTGTGACTGTAAAGGTCGGCCAATTCATGACGGATCATGTCGAAATCCAGCAACCAGTCGATCTTTCGCAGAAGGTGATCTTTGGGGACGTGATCTTCAATCCGGAACCGGTAAAACAGGTTCTCCTGCGCTTCCAACCGTCCCATCATCACTCGACCCTCCCGCTCGTTGGAAGGATTGAATCAGTCATACAGGTCCCGATCAAGACTAGAGTTTTCCACCAGTATCTACCCTATTTGACGAGCGGCATGCAGTAGCCGGAGAGACTCCTTGAGCAAAGTATGTATGATCTGTTATGATTAGTTATGAAGGAGGATCTATCATGTCCAGACTGACCATCTCCATGCCCGATCAGATGAATGAATGGGTTGAAGCGCAGATCAACGCTGGCCGCTACGGCAACGTTAGCGAATACTTCCGCGACCTCGTGCGGCGCGACCAAGAGCGCAGGGAAGTTGCTATTGGCGAACTCCGCACAATGCTCGACCACGCTGAGGCAAGCGGCATCAGTGACCGATCGGTAGGTGAAGTGCTACAGGCAGCGCGTGAAGAAGCCCGACAAAAAGGCTTGTTGCGTGACGCAAATTAAACTCACGCTCGACGCCGAACGCGACCTGATCGACATCTACCTGTACGGCATTGAGAACTTCTGCCACGCCCAAGCGGAGCGTTATGGAGCAACCCTCAATGAGAAAATGGCCGTCGCGGCAGACTACCCAAGTTTCGGCGCAGACGACAGCTTCGTCAGGAGCGGCTTGCGACGCCGTGAGTGTTTTCGCATGCCATATACTAACGCACTACCACCACCGGCATTCTGGTGCTGCGCATTCTTCATGGACGCATGGACCCCGGCCAGCATTTGACCTGATACTGGCCATCCATAGCCAATTTTAACGCTGCTCTGCACATTTGCTGCTTTTTGTGCAAATTTGCAAATAATGCAGCAATTATTGCATTAAACGTGCGTTAATGCACCCAAGCTTTCCTAAATAGAGGTAACACATGAACAAGTAGCCTGCGAAGGTGCTTGAGCCGGCCGAAGTGTGCCGGATCCTCAAGCATGTCCAAAACACCAGACATCTAACTAAAAACTGGGTAAGACCGCATGTCTTTTTTGCGGCACGCTTCTGAGGGATCAGGCTGTATTCTGATTGCATCACGGCGAATGCCGTTTATCAGCGATGGAGCAAGGTATGACGAAAAAACAACCAACGATTTATGTCGGGATCGCGCTTGCGAACAAGACGGCGCGCCAGATCTGGGCGATGCGAACAAAGAACGAGGATTACATAAATTCGGCGCTTGCGGCTACGGCATGAGCTACGTATCGTAATCAGCCTGTTACATTGCCAAGGGGAGTGGGAGAAAACGGCGACCTGACAGGGCGCAATGATCGAACAGATCCGGGTCAGGAAAGCCAGTTGTCCACTATGCACTCATAGCGCGCTCGATAGATTTGGACCTGATCCGCAGATCACCATACCGGTCCGCGGCTTCTGGAAATGCCGCACAATAAGGCCCGAAAGAATTTCGCGCGCAATCACATACCAAGGCAGCCAAAATTTTTTGCATTACGGGCGGCAACCACACAAGTTGCTAACCATTATCCTTGGAAATCTGCTTCTGTTGAGATATTCCGGAGTCGATTGGCGGAGGATCAACAGATGCCCAATCTGTTTCTTGAAAGGCTGAGAACAGCCGCAGGCCACGAGGCGGGCTTGCGCCGACGTCAAGATCTGATTGTCGCAAGTGCCCTGATTTTTATGCTCGTACTGGCGACCTTTGGTATCACGGTGGTTCTCACCGCACGCCAGACCCAGCAGGAGATTGAGTACGAACTGCAGAAACGCGCGGCCACGTTTGCACGCGTGCTTGATCGCCGACTGCAAGTCTACGAAGCCGCTCTGTTGACCATCGCGCAATCGCATGCGCTCAGGGGTGATTTTGATCTTAATGCCGTTGCCGAAGATGCACAGCGTGTCGGCGATTTGTTTGGCGGCTGGTTCGTTGTCGCAACCGGTGGTGAGACGTTGCAGATGCTGCTGATTACCAGCGAACCGGATGCACGACTGGCTGAACCAGAGCCGCGTGTGGCCTTTCCTGAACTGGTGGTGGCTGAGCAGGAGAGCATACGTCTTGGCTACAGCGTTGTCTCGGATCCCTTTCCCGGTCGGGTCGTCGGGGAATCGGTGGTTTCGATTGCAAGTCCGATCGATACGGACATGACACCCACGCCGTTCATCTATTTCTCGTTCACCTTAAATGAATTAACTGAACAGTTGATGGAAATACCCCTTCTTGAGGGCGAATTTGCAGGTATTGTTGATGGCTCGGGCCGTGTGATCGCAAGGTCGTTCGACAATGATCAGTTCCAGCTGGCGGA
>ENA-OQVM01003107-OQVM01003107.1-marine-metagenome-genome-assembly--contig:-NODE-3107-length-18384-cov-9.967772_pt1 | contig 18384 bp, 15 predicted proteins | sample MGYA00237776_ERZ505498 | MGnify/ENA primary metagenome ERZ505498 (study PRJEB26159, sample SAMN06265151) | marine metagenome | isolation source: Helgoland LTER site | place: Germany:Helgoland, sampling... | reverse complement strand
CACGACGGCATCAATGACCACCAAGCCATGCGCGACCATATGAGCACGCTCAAAGGGAAGACGGCAGCGGTGGAAATTCTATGGTGGCAAGTGGACGAAAACCATCATCAATCCGTGCTGGTTTACCCGGACGAGGAAACGGCAAAGGCAGAGCGGGCGCAGTTGGAGTCCAACCGTCAAAAAGACGTTGAAACCGTAAAGGTGAAGATGGTTGAGGAAGTTCAGGGGCCTGTCATTTCTCAGTTTTCAGAGCTTTGACCGCAGGCTGAACACCGCCCAAGCTGCTCGGCGCCTTAGCCGTCGAGCAGGACTTCGCCCTCGACTTCGATCGCAAAACCCATGGGCAGAGAGGCGACCCCAATCGCCGAACGCGCATGGCGGCCAATGTCCGGTCCGAAAACGTCAAGGATGAGGTCGCTAAAGCCGTTGACCACCAGATGCTGCTCGGTGAACTGCGGCGTCGAGGCGACCATTCCGAACACGCGAACCCAGCCGCTGACCCGCGAAAGCTCACCGATTTCAGCCTTGAGATTGGCCAAGGCGGACAAGGCAATGTCGCGCGCCGCGTCATAGCCTTCCTGCGTGGTCATATCCGCGCCCAGCATGGCGTAAGGCCCGTTGATGGCACCGTCGCTGCTTTGCCGCGGGTGGCCAGAAATGAGCGCGCGGTTGCCTCGGACATTGATGAAAGAAAACGGTAGCGTCATCCCCGGAGGCAGCTTGATGGGCTCAGGCAGCTTAAGTCCCAAGGCGGTGATGCGGTCTTCTGGCGTGGTCATGGTGGCGGAACCCCAACGTGAATGGTGGCAGGACGTTACCAATTCACGCTAACCCCGCCACTGCGTTCGTCAAGGTTCCAAAGAGCTTCCGCGCTAGCGTGCCTAAGCCATGCCGACTTGGACTTGATTTCCAACGGCGTCGTCGGGACGTGAGGCGATGTAGGACAGCATTTCCGCCTTTCGTGCCACGTGATCTTCGTCGTCCGAGTCCCATAAGTTCACCAGCTCATGCGGATCGGCGCTTAAATCGTACATCTCTCCGGCACCGCTTTGCAGGTCCACTGTCAACTTGTGCGTTTTGGTGCGCACAGTCCGAAGGCTCAGCGCGACCCCTGTGCGGGTTGGCAGCAATTCCCATTCGTTGAGGGCAAAGTCCCGGGTGTCGGTGCCGTTCAAAACACCAACCAAGCTCTGGCCGTGTTGATCAAGCTGCGGCTCGGCACCAGCCAACTCACAGAACGTTGCGGTCAAATCCAGCGTGCTCACAGGCTCATCAATCACCTGCCCGGCTTCTATGTTCGGGCCGTTCCAGATCATGGGCACGCGAAGCAAGCCTTCGAAATGCATGGGCCCCTTTAGCACCAACCCGTGATCGCCCAGCCAATCGCCATGGTCACTGGTATAGCAAATGATCGTATTTTCACGCAGGCCAAGTTCTTCGAGTGCGATCAAGATACGGCCAACCTGGTGGTCAACCAGCGCGATTTGACCGTAAGTGTTGGCGATGATTTCACGAAGCTGCTCGTCGGTTTGCTCGGCAATTCGGCTGTACGCCTTGCGCGTCTCAACGTTCTCTTTTGATCCAGTCGGCTCGGCGGTCAAAACCTGCTCGTGCCACCAAGGGCGACCTTCAAAACTGCGGGTGCGGTGCTCGGGCAGATCAACGTCGGCTGGGTCATGCAGTTGGGCCCAAGGTTCGGGCGCATCAAATGGGTGGTGGGGATCGGGAAAGCTGATCCAGGTGACAAACGGCGCAGGGTCTTCGCCTGCATCGCTCGCTTGCTGCTGCTGGGCGGATTGCTCTTCGATCCACTTGATCGCCTGATTGGCGGTCCAAGTGCTGTTGTGCCAAGCCACGGGCAGCTTACTCGACCACGTCTGCGCTGCGCCCTTGGTGTCGGTCGCGTTCTCTGCGTACAGCGCGTTCTTCTCGTCGCCCTGACCGTCGGCGTAAAACCAACGTTCATAGTGTTGTCCCGCTGGCGGCTTTTCAGGCAAGAACCAGTTATGGCCGACCAGCATCATTTCGACGTGGTCGAAACCCATATAGGGCCCGTACCAATCGTCGCCATAGTCCACGGAACTGCGCACGCACTCCGGTCGGCCGGTCGGGGTAAACGTTTGATAGGTCGAAAAGTGTGCCTTGCCGAACAGGGCGCTGTTGTAACCCGCTTGGCTCAGCGAGCCCGCAAAACCCTTTGCGCCCGTGTCCTCGCCTAGATCGATGCCGTTGTCGTGGACACCGTGAGTTCTGCACAATTGACCCGTTAAGATCGAGGCCCGCGCAGGCTGGCAGACAACGCAAGACGTGATGCATCCGGTCATCCGCGTGCCGGTGTTGGCAAGCCTGTCCAAATGCGGGGTTTTTATCTTCCGCCCCTCCACGCCCAGGCAATCGCCGCGCTGCTGATCAGCGGTTATCAAAATGATGTTTGGGCGTTTTGCTGTTTGGCTCATCGACAGGGGCTCCGGCGGATTGCGATTCAAAAACTCGTCATATTCGGCTGCAGGATATTAATTGATGTGTCAAACATTTCTGTTTGATTCGACAACCAAAATCGTGCAAGGCGTTAATATGAACAAGAAACGCGACGATAGAGTTTCGAAGAGTACGCAGGGCCAAGGTCAGCTCATGCTGCCGTTCAAGCTGTCGTTGCTGAACGTCAAACTCAACCGCCATGCTGCTGAAATCCTTAAACCTTTTGACCTGACACTGATGGAGTGGCGGGTGCTTTATATGCTGACTGAGATGAGCGAGGCGACGATGACCGAGTTGCGTCGTTTCAGCGGTATTGATGCCGGTCAGCTGAGTCGCGCAATCAAAGAGTTGGTGGGCAAGGGCTTGGTCAAATCAAGCACGTCCGCCAAAGATCAGCGGAATCGCTTGCTTGCGATGACGGCAAAAGGTCACGATGTTGCCAAGCCCGCGCGTCTGGCCATGGCCGAACGACGCAAGCGATTGGCGCAAGCTTTGGGCGAGGAACAAACCGCTGAATTGCTGCAATACACAGAAGTCTTGCACGAATTCCTCGATCGCGAATTAGAGCCGAAGGATTGCGACAATGAGCAGTCCTGAAAACATGCTGGTGATCATGTCCGACGAGCATCAAGCGCGCGCGCTGAGCTGTTTGGGCCATTTTGTAGACACGCCAAATTTGGACCGATTGGCGGCCGAGGGCACACTGTTTACGCGGGCCTATACGCCGTCGCCCATTTGCGTTCCTGCTCGCGCCAGCTTTGCCAGTGGTCGCCCGGTTCACGAAAACCGTCTTTGGGATAACGCGATGCCCTACCGCGGACAGCCAAAGGGCTGGGGGCACGCGCTGCAAAACGCCGGCATAGCCGTGGAAAGCATCGGGAAACTTCATTACAGCACCAGCGACGACGACAATGGCTTTGACGCTGAACACATCCCCATGCACGTCGTTGGCGGACATGGCATGGTTTGGGCGAGTATTCGCGACGAAGACCGACGGGTCGTCCGCGAGGAAGGGCGCATGCTGGGGCCAAAGATCGGCAGCGGGGAGAGCGACTACACGCGCTATGATCGGGCCGTTACCGCAAAAACAGTCGAGTGGCTTAATCAGCCGCAACGGACTGAGTCCGGTGAGCCGTGGTGCCTGTATGTCGGATTGGTCGCGCCGCATTTCCCGCTGATTGCGCCTGAACCGTACTTCAGCAAATACCGCAAGAGGGACGTGCCTGAGCCGACGCAGACGGGCGCGCTTCATCCGTGGGTCGCGAAGCAAAACGGGATGATGGAGAGCGAGTCTAAATTCCGGAATGCGGACGAACGCAAGGACGCGCTGGCGGCCTATTATGCCCTGATTGAATTCATGGACCACCATGTAGGCCAGGTTTTGGATGCGCTTGAGGCAAGCGGCCAAGCCGAGCACACCACCGTCGTTTATACCAGCGACCACGGCGACAATGCTGGCGCCAGAGGGCTTTGGGGCAAAAGCAATATGTACGAGGAAAGTGCGGCCATCCCGATGATCGCGCGCGGTCCAAAGTTTGCCGCCGGGGCTCGGGTTGAGACCTGTGTTGACCTTCTCGACTTGAGCGCGACGATTGTTGATCATTTCGGTGTGGATTGGCCAGAGGTCGAAGGCCACTCAGCGCCCACAGGCACGCCGCTCGACCGCATTTCCGACAGCGACCCAACCCGATGCGTGCTGAGCCAATATCATGCCGTTGGGTCTGTATCAGGCGCCTTTATGGTGACCGATGGCCGCTGGAAATATATCTATTACCATGGCTTTGATCCGGAGTTGTTCGATCTGGTCGCCGACCCCCAAGAACTGAGCGATCTAAGCGCTGACCCCGCAAGCGCTGACATTCTTGACCAGATGCACGCCAAGCTGTTGGCCCAATTGGACCCTGTCAAAGTGGACCGTCAGGCTTTCGCTGATCAGGCTGAGTTGATTGAGAGCTTTGGCGGGATTGAAGCGTCGAAAAAGTACGGTGCGCCTGCCGCGACGCCGCCACCGAAGGTGTAAGGGGGTGGCGATATCATGAAGATCACGTTCCTTGGCACAGGGTGCCCCGAACCCTCGCTTCGCCGAGCATCAAGCGGCTATTTGGTCGAGATTGCTGGCGACAAGATTGTGTTCGATTTCGGCGGCGGTGTGTTTGATCGTCTGATGCAGGCGGGCCATCGGCCAGAAGATATCGATGTGCTGGTGCTCAGCCACCTGCACTCGGATCACATGATGGATTACCCCCGGCTGGTCCATGCCGGTTGGGATGCGGGTAAGGGCTTGCTGGGCACCGTGCCGCTAAAAGTGTTTGGCCCGGCGCCCATGGCTGACGTTCACGACCGCTATTTCGGCGAAAATGGCGCGCTGGCTTTTGATATTGAGGCGCGTGTTGGCAACCCCGGCAGCCAGCAAGTATGGGTGGAGCGCGGTGGTGATCTGCCTCGGCCAGGTCCGGCGGTCGCGTTGACGGAGATCGATGCCACTTGGTCCTATGAAACCCAAGATTGGCGAATAACCTGTTGCGAGGTTCCCCATGCTCAACCGCATTTGCTTTGTCTGGCATTCCGCATCGACTGCCTGACCACGGGCAAGTCGTTCGTATACAGCGGCGACGCGGCGCGGACTGAGGACTTGATCAACCTCGCATCGGGTGCAGATTTGCTCCTGCACTGGTGTTACCGCTTGGATGGCGAGCAAGAGGGCAGTTTTATCGCCCGGCTGTCTCCGTCTCCCTCAGAAATAGGTCAGATTGCTGCCGAGGCGCGCGTTAAACGACTTGCGTTGACCCATCTCCGCACGCGGTCTGACGACGATAACCGGCACGCAGAAATACTGGAACATGCTGCATCGACGTTCACCGGGTCCATCGACATTGCCGAAGATTTGGCTGTGATTGAGTTGTCGGGATGAGATCGTGACGGACGCCAAATTCGAACCGATGGAGCTGCACAAAGCCTTGGCGCAAAGCGTCAAGGACCATGGTTTGGACGTGATGTTCGGCCTCATGGGCGACGCCAACCTGTTTTTGGCCAATCACTTTATCCAAGAGTTGAAGGGTGAGTTTGTCCCCGTCGCCTATGAAGGCAGTGCCGTCCTTGGTGCGATGGGTTATGGACACCTGACGGGCCGCGTTGGTGTCGCGACCGTGACCCATGGCCCGGGGCTGTCGAATTGTATGACGGCCCTGATCGAGGGTGCCAGGCGTCAATCCCCCTGCGTGTTAATCGCGGGCGACACGCCGGTTGCGGATCGCAACAATGTGCAGGGCACGGATCAGCGGGAGTTGATCAAGGCGACTGGCGCGGGGTTTGAGCAGGTGCGGAGCCCCGAATTAGCCTTGAATGACTTGGCAGCAGCCTTTCATCGGGCTGAGGCTGAGAAACGACCCATCGTTCTGAACGTGCCTGCTGATTACATGTGGGCAATCGTCGATTATCGACCAACGGTCTATCCCAGCTTCAAGACCACCCTGTCGGCCATTTCAGGGAATGTGTTCGACGAGGCACTTGGGATTATCGCGTGGGCCAAGCGGCCCATTGTCTTGGCCGGGATTGGAGCGAAACACGCGCGGCGTGAGCTGTGTAAGCTGGCTGAGCGATTGGACGCGCCGTTGGCCACAACGCTCAAGGCGAAGGACTTGTTCGACGGCCATCCGAACAACATGGATATTTTCGGTACGCTGAGTACGCCCGATGGATACGAGGCGATTTCCAAGTCAGACTGCGTCATTGCGTTCGGGGCCAGCCTGCACAATTTCACGACCGACCGTGGAAAGCTGTTCGATGGCAAGCGTGTCGTCCAAATATCGGATGATCTATTAACGCTTGCGCGGTTTCATGTGCCCGACGCGGGCATCGTAGCCGACTCTGCAATCATGGCGACGCAGATCATTGAATTGCTGGATGAGGCTGAGATTGCACCCAGTGGCTTTATCCGGGAATTATCAGTTACATCGCTAAGCAAGCACGCGGCCGCGCCAAAAGTTGACCACGCGGGCTATGTGGACATGGCTTTCGCGATGCAGGAATTGGATAGGCTGCTGCCCCAAGATCGTGTGCTGGTGACCGACGGTGGGCGCTTTATGACCGAGGTTTGGTGTCGCGTCCGTGCCACTGACCCGCAGTCTTTCATCGCCGGAACAGATTTTGGGTCCATTGGGTTGGGCCTGCAAACGGCCATCGGCATGGGCATGGCGCAGCCAAAGCGGCCCCTATGCCTCTTTACCGGTGATGGCGGCTTCATGATGGGCGGATTGAACGAATTCAACACGGCCGTCCGTGTGGGGTTGGATTTGATCGTCATCGTCTGTAACGACGGTGCCTACGGTGCCGAGCATATTCAGCTGAAAGACAAGGGACTTGAGGCCAAAGCCACAGAATTCGAGTGGCCAAATTTTGCTCAAGTGGCCGAAACGCTGGGTGGCGAGGGCGTGACGGTCAGCGATTTGAACGGCTTAGAGGGACTTGGCCCGGTTATCGAAGCCCGGACCAAGCCCTTGCTGATCGAACTGAGGCTTGATCCAAACGCGGTTCCAAGGATGCGAAAGTGAGCGCCATGATGACTCTTTTTCCTGTCCGATCCCATGGATGCCTGTGTCAAAGGGGAGCAGGCCTGTGACAGCTAAGCTATTTTCAGACAAGAACCGGTTGCCGCACTTTGGGCCGTTCCCGCTTGAGCGCTTGGAGCGTAAGGAGACCTGCGATTTGTCGGCTGTTCCGCCGATGGCGTCGCTTTCCTTTGACCGCGCTGACGATCCCAGCTCGATCATCAATGCGATGGCTGACTACCAAGCAATGATGGATGCCATCCGCGACGGTTTGGTGAACAAAACCCGCTCGACGATCCCGGCAGACTTGGCCGAACGGGCCAACCACCTGAAATCGTTTGGGTACTTTTCCGATGCCAGTATGGTCGGCGTGGCCAGACTAAGCGACGAAATGCGTCTGGAAACCTCTCGACGAAATCCCGACATTGATCGACTGGCTGAAGATCTTCGGACCAAACAGACCCAGACGTTGGCGTCAGGCATTGACGTGATTATGGCCGACCTGAAAGAGTCTATGGAGGCTCCGCCAGCCACGTCGGCCCATCACACGCATGCACTCGTGTTCTTGTACGAGATGTCGCGCGAGCCAGAGATTGATGAACTGGGCAGTGATTGGATTCAGGGCGCAAGCGAACATCGTGCCTGCTTGCGCGCTTCAGAGACGGCTGTTGTTCTGGCGAACTATATTCGCACGCTGGGTTTCGATGCTTTGGCGCATACGCCGACCACCAGCGATTATGATCTGAATCGACTTGCCGTATCGTGTGGCCTTGCGCACATGCAAAACGGCGCGCTGGTCGTGCCTTGGCTTGGCGCGCGGTTTGGGCTGGCTGTGGTGACCACGACCATGGAAATGCAGCCTGATTTGCCGTTGGCCGATAACCCATCGTGGTTGAAGACCTCTGGTCCAGCTTGGTGGCTGGGCCTGGGAAGCCAAAAGTCCGCTGCGAACCGAGACCCCTATGCCAAGCGTCGGTTTATGGATGGCGCGCATCCGTTCGAGACGCTCAAGCGTGTCGAGACCCCGACCACATATATCGACGAGCCCAACGTTCCCCGCGTGCCGAAGCGCACAGACATGTTCGCTCGCGCCCAATTCGGCGAGCTGGGCAAAAACGTTCAAAAGAATTCGGCCAATGGATATTTTGGTCGCAAGGCACCGACATCCGCAGCGTTGCGACGATTGTTGGGCGCGTTGGTCTTGTTACAAAATGGTGAGTCGGGCAGCGGTCCAAAGCCAACAGATGCGGAACGGAACGCGGCGAATATCAAGGCCACGTCTTACTTTTTGGGTGTTGATGCGGTCGGGCTTAGTCGGTGTCCGGAATGGGTTTGGTACAGTCACGATGCGACAGGCGCAGAGATTGACCCGCCCCACGACCAAGCGATCAGCATGATCATCGACCAGGGTTTTGAGACCATGGAGGGCGCGAGCGGTGATGACTGGATCTCGGTCGCACAGTCGATGCGCGGTTACTTGCGGTTTTCGCTGCTTGGCGGGGTGATTGCGCGCCAGATCCGAAATCTTGGGTACAAAGCCACTTCTCACACCAGTATGGAAAGCAAGGTTATTCAACCACCTTTGCTGCTGTTGTCTGGGTTGGGCGAGGTGTCTCGGATTGGTGAAGTCATCCTAAACCCCTTCTTGGGGCCACGTCTGAAATCCGGTGTCGTGACAACCGACATGCCGATAAGCCACGACAAGCCCATCGATTTCGGCCTGCAAAAGTTCTGTGACCAGTGCAACAAGTGCGCGCGCGAGTGCCCCGCGGGTGCGATTACCGCTGGGCCCAAAAAGATGTTTAACGGGTACGAGATTTGGAAGTCCGATAGCCAAAAGTGTGCGACGTACCGCATCACAACACCGGGCGGGGCCATGTGCGGTCGCTGCATGAAGACCTGCCCGTGGAACCTAGAGGGCTTGTTTGCGGAAAAGCCTTTCCGATGGGCGGCAATGAACTTCCCGCAAAGTGCCCCCGTGCTGGCCAAGTTGGACGATGCGCTGGGTCATGGCGGCTTGAACGAGACCAAGAAATGGTGGTGGGACATTGGTCTAAAGGCCGATGGCGGCTTTCACCCGGTTGACGAGCCCGTAAACCGTCGTGATCTGCAAAAGGACTTAGAGGTTAAGCCTGAAGACCAGACCATGGCCGTGTACCCGGCCAACCTTGCGCCGCACCCTTGGGCCTACCCGTTCCCCATGGATCGCGAAGCCGGGATTGAAGCGTTTCAGGCGCTGGTCACGGCTGATGAGTACAAGGCCAAGTTGGAGCGCGGGGAGAAAGACCACCTGCATATTTACACCAACGATGGGCCTTTGCCGGTGCTTCGCGTGGTCATATCCAAGGTGGAAAAAATGTCAGGCGGCGTGACGAAGTACGAGCTTGCGTCGCTGGACGGCTCTGATTTACCGGCGTGGACGGCGGGCGCGCACTTGGACATCGTGGTTGCGCCAGCGTTCTTGCGTCAGTACTCGATGTCGGGCGACCCCGCTGACCGCAGCGTTTACCAAATAGGCGTGCTCCGCGAGCCCGAGGGCCGGGGCGGATCGAATCTGCTGCATCGCATCTTTAGCGAAGGGCGCAAGATCTTTATTTCAAAGCCCATCAACCACTTCGAGCTTGATGAGAGCGCCAGCAAAACCTTCCTCATGGGGGGCGGCATTGGTATCACGCCGATGATCGCCTTCGCCCACCGCTTGTATGCACAGGGCAAAGACTTTGAGCTGCATTACTCCGCTCGTATCGAGGCTGAGGCAGGGTTTCGCGAGGATTTGGCGGGCTTTGCTTGGTCGGATCGCGTGACGTTCCACTATTCTGATCAGGGGAAACGGGCTGATTTCGACCAAATCCTCGGCGGCTATCAGCCGGGTTGGACGGTCTATACCTGTGGTCCTGACCGCTACATGAGCAGCGTCTTGGCAGCTGCAGAAGCCAGCGGTTTCCCCGACGAGGCGCGGCGGATGGAGTACTTCAACGTTCCCGAACTGCCCGAATATGAAAACCATCCCTTCACGCTCAGACTCGCCAAGTCGGGCAAGGAATTTGAGGTGCCCGTGGATAAGACTTCGACGGAAGTTTTGGCCGACAACGGCATCCATGTCGACGTGAAGTGCGCGGACGGCATTTGCGGTGTTTGCAAGTGCGGGATCGTATCGGGCGAGGTCGAACATCGCGACTTTGTCCTGTCCGCAAAACAGCGAGAAACAAGCATCATTTTGTGCCAGTCACGCGCCAAAAACGCCAACGACACCATCGAAATCAATCTATGATCGAGGACAGAAGCATGAGGTCAAACGCGCCAATTTCCCTTCAGGACAAGATCGACCAGCATGGCGATCTGTGGTCCATGCTTTATGACGCGGCGGGAAAGCGCTTTACCTTTCCCATTCAGGCCGAGTTTTCAAACTGGGTTGACGAGCAGCAGGCATGGCGGGAGTCGGCGATTTTCCAAAACATGTCCCATCATATGACAGAAGGTCATATCGAAGGGCCAGACGTGGTTCGCCTGCTTTCTGACTTAGGGATCAATTCGTTCGCTAACTTTGGCCCCATGCAAGCCAAGCAGTACGTCGCCTGCAACTATGATGGCCAGTTTATTGGCGATGCAATTTTGTTTTGTGAGGAAGAAAACAAGGTCAGCATCGTCGGCAAGCCCATGCTGACCAATTGGATCAAATTTCACATCGAAACCGGCGACTATGACGCCCAAGTGACCCAAGTTGACCGCCCGTCACCCAATTTGTCTGACCGCGTACGGTATCGTTTCCAGGTCCAAGGCCCCAATGCTGATAAGATTTTCGAAGAGCTCAATGGAGGGCCGTTGCCCGAAATCGGCTTTTTCAAAATGGGGCGCTTTAACATCGGTCCTTTCACCACCACGGCGCTAAACCATCGCATGTCTGGCGCACCGGGCTATGAGTTCTGGGGGCCAAGTTCTGAGGGCGACGCGGTGCGGGAGCTCGTCTTGGAAGCGGGCAAGAAGTACGAGCTGTCTCAAATCGGTGGGCGGATTTATCCTGTCACAGCCTGTGTTTCGGGTTGGATCGGCTCGGTGTTGCCAGCGATCTACACGGGCGAGAAAATGCGCAGCTACCGCGAATGGCTGCCGGCCACGGGTTTTGAGGCCATGCATTCAATCGGCGGCTCGCTGGCAAGCGGCAACGTGGCGGATTACTACCGTACGCCGTACGACCTGGGCTACGGCTTTATGATCAAGTTCGACCACGACTTTATTGGCCGTGAAGCGCTCGAGGCGATGCAGTCTTCAGACAAAATGAAGAAAGTGCGTTTGATGTGGAATGCCGAAGATGTCGTCGACATTTTTGCCAGTCAATTCGGAGACCGGGAGCGCCATAAAAAACTGGAATTACCAACGGGGGGATATGCGACATCCCCCAGCGATTTGGTCCAGCTTCAAGGTCAAAATGTGGGTGTTTCATTCTATCCGGTTTATTCGGAAGCGGACCGATCATGCATATCGCTGGGGGCGATACGCAGTGATTTGGCCGTTGAGGGACAAGAGCTGAATCTTATTTGGGGCGAGCCTAACGGCGGATCAAATAAGCCAGCTGTTGAGCGGCATAGTCAAAAGACTGTGCGGGTTGTGGTCGATCCACAGCCGATTAAGAGGGACTAAACTAACGTTGCCCATGATGGGTAATAATTGGGAGGTATTTATGCGTAATCTATTGAAAATGGCCGCAACGGCTGTCTTGGGCATGGCGTTGACCACAAGTGCACATGCACAGGATTGGACACCACCGGGTCCGATCAAGCTGATGATCGCCTTTGCGGCGGGCGGTGGTGCTGATACTCAAGCACGCCTCATTTCCGAAGAGCTTGAGGCCCGTTTGGGCTGGCAGTTCCTGCCGGAACAAGTAACGGGCAAGGGCGGCGTCAACTTGCTCAACGCCATGAAGAGCGAAGCCAACGACGGAACCGTCATCGGCATGGTTGTCGCTGAGTCTGTCGGCTACAACCTTTACACCGCTGACATTGGTCTTAGCCCCGCTGACTTTACAATGATCACCACAACGGCCGGTGCGCAAATGGGTATCGTGTCAAAGTCAGACAAAGGCTGGAACTCTCTGCACGACGTCATGGACGCGGCGAAAGCTGGCGAAGAGATCCGCTTTGGCGTCATGAGCCCGCGTTTGGGTGATCTGGCATATTTGATGGGCCAGGCGAACGGCGTCGATTTTAACATCATCACGGTCCGTGGTGGTCGCGCCGTATTGAACGGTGTAAACGCTGGCGATATGGATGTCGGCTTTATGGCGGGTATCCAAGGCGGCGGCGTTGCTGCGGGTGATCTGGTCAACCTGGCGTCAGCCATGGCAAAGCCATTGAATCAAACGCCTGACGCGCCGTTGATGTCAGAGTTCGGCATCGACTTTGATGGTGAGGCTATGTTCATGTTCGCCGGTCCGGCTGGCATGCCGGATGAAGCGCGCGATGCCTTGGCAAGCGCTATTGCCGATGTGGTTTCTGACGAAAATACCAAAGCCGGCGCTTTGATTAAGCGCGCCTTCGGTGGTCCGTTGTTGATCCAGGGTGACGACCTTTCGGCGCTGACCCAAAAGGGTTTCGACGAGTCTTCAGTCCTGCTCGAAGCTGTTTCGCAATAAAAGCCAAACAAGAGGGGCGGTTGGGTTCAGCCGCCCCCTATATCAACGAAGAATTATGAAAAAACCTGTCCGCGCGAACCTGTATTTGGGTCTCGTCTGTGTTCTGTTCGCCGTCCTTACACTGACGGTTTGGATTCCCTTGGATGTCAAATCGGGGATACTGGAAAAAGTACGTGGCCGTATGAGTATTGGTGACGCACTGGCACCGACTGTGGCGGCGAGTTTCATCCTGTTGGGCGGTTTTCTGCTGGTGCTGTTTGAACGGAAAGCCAGCGATCAACCGGCTTTGACCTTAAAGCCAACGCTGTTCATTGGCCGTCTGGTCTTACTATTCGCTGTTGCGATTTTATTGATGCGCTTGCTGGGTCCGTGGACGGTGGCGTTTACGAACCTATTCGCCGCAGAACCTCAGGAATATCGGCTGCTGCGCGTGTATTTTCCATGGAAATATATCGGCTTTGTCTCTGGCGGTCTGCTGCTTGTTGCCGGCGTGATTACGCTGGTTGAGCGGCGCTTTACATGGCGCGCTGTTCTCACGGGCGTGTTGGTCGTGATGTTGATGATCCTCTTCTACGATTTGCCGTTTGATGACTTGCTGCTGCCCCCGAATGGAGACGTATGATGGAAGTGTTCGATTATATCCGTCTTGGCATTTTGGCGGTTTTCCAAGGGCCAGAAGTGCTCTCGGTTTTTGGCATATCCATATCAATCACCGTGTTGATGATTGTGGCTGGCTTCCTGTTGGGGATCGCCGTTGGTGCGACGCCGGGGCTGGCTGGCCCCATGGCGATGGCCATATCGCTGCCGATTCTCATTTCCGCCTTTGGTTACCACACGGATGCTTTATTGCCGGTCATGGGTTTTTTGATCGGGATTATGAAGGGCGCGACCGTGGGCGGCGCGGTGCCCGCCATTTTGTTTAATACGCCCGGTACCCCCGATGCGTTTATCACGACGCTAGACGGCTATCCGATGGCCCAAAAGGGGCAGGCCAAAAAAGCGCTGCGCGTCGCACATTTGTCGTCCGCCTCGGGCGATACGTTTTCAGACCTAGTTTTGTTTGTTTGTGCGCCGTTTTTGGCCATCGTCGTCGAGCGTTTTTTGGACCTGCCCGAGAAAACCGGCCTGATCATCCTGTCGCTTAGCTTTATTGCAGCCGTGATCGGCGGTTCAGTCGCCAAGGGCTTGATTTCGACAGGGCTTGGGCTGCTTGCCGTTTACATTGGAACGGGCGAAGACTTTTACCCGCGCTTGTCGATGGACACACAAGAGTTGTCACAGGGCTTTCCCATCACAACGTCCGTCCTGGGTGTGTTGATCATTGGCGCGGTGTTCATGGGGCTAGAAGAGCTTTGGAGCCAAAAACATCAGTCGGGTAAGATTGAGCAGGCCAAGGACAGGGGCGACCAGCGTCTGCGATGGCCAGAGATTAAGAGACTGTTACCCTTTATCGGGCGTTCAGCGGTCATAGGAACGGCCATTGGCGCGCTGCCCGGCATCGGTTCGACCCTTGCGGCCACGCTTGGGCACACGCTGGGTAAATCAACCTATGACAAGAAAAAGGCTAAGGATGCACCGGGGTTTGGCGAGGGGGTGCCCGAAGGCGTCGCTGCGACCGAGGCTGCGAATTCATCCGTTTCCGGCGCCAACCTCATCCCCGTACTTTCGCTGGGCATTCCGGGCAACGCAGCGGCTGTCTTTCTGATTTTGGCGGCTGAATCCTTGGGCGGGCTTAACCCGGGACCAAGTGTTTTCCGCTTTACCACCGATTCCGTGAACCCAGAGCTGGTCGCCGTGTTCGGCTTGTTCACCTGTATGGTCATCGCAAACCTGTGCAACTGGACCATCGGAGGCGTGTTCATGCGCACCATGGGCGTGATGATCCGCATACCGAAGCAATTGTTGCTGCCGTCGGTTTTGCTGGTCACGCTGACGGCAATCTATGTGCAGGAAACGCGGATCGAAGCGCTTTGGTTTGCTCTTGGCTTTGGTGTGTTGGGGTATTTGATGCGGAAACTGGGTATCTCGCCATTGCCGTTTGTCATCGCCTTTATCCTTGGCGGAAAGTTGGAAGAAACCGCGCGTCAAGCGTTCTCAGCCACCGGCAACGACCCCTTTTTCCTGTTCACCAGCCCCATCGCTGCAGCGTTCATCGTCATGTCTATAGCGGTCATTGTATGGGGTGCCCGTCGAGGCGCAAAGTAAATAATCAACCTTAAATTTATCGACCCGGAACCATATTTCAACTCATGGACGATCTCGAGTAAGGCTAGACCAAGCCTGTGGTCGCCATTTTTTGCAAGGTCGATGGTGTTCCGCGACTGAGCCCATGTGGTAGAGGGCGGGTCATACCTCGCGGCAGATACAGTTTCTGAAATCATTGGCGGACCATAGATCCGCTGTAGCCTTGTTCGCCCTAGTTCGTAAAATTCCGTGACTGCTTAATAAAATACTGTAAATGCTAGATTTATTGGCCTTGCATGTTCGTAGCTGACCGCCCACGTTTGTTCTGAGCCACAAATTTATGTGGGGATGACTGTGGGGACGACCAATGGCTTTGACCGTTACGCAGATCAAGGGGCTTCTTCCCGGCAGACATGCCGATGGGCGTGGATTGTATCTTTATGTGCAGAAGTCCGGAGCACGGTCTTGGGTGCTGCTCAAGCAGTTTCGAGGCCGCCATGGAATTGATCGAGAGCCGAAGCCAAGCATGGAAAAACAGTAAGCACAGCCAGCAGTGGCCAAATACTCTGAAAACTTACGTCTATCCTTCAATTGGTAATTTACCTGTTGAGCAGGTCACCACGGAGCACGTGTTGGCCATCCTCCAACCCATCTGGTCCACGAAAACTGAAACGGCTCGAAGGGTTCAGGGCCGCATTGCATCAGTGATCGATTACTACAACACCAAAACCAACCGCAGTGCCGACAATCCCGCCAGATGGAAGGGGCGTCTGTCTTACTTGCTATCCAAGCCCGATAGAGTTCATCGAACCAAGCATCACCCGGCGATGGATTTTCGGGCGCTACCCGAGTTCTTTTCCCGGCTTGCGCAGCAGAAAGCGACGTCTGCTTTGGCGCTACGTCTCCTCATTCTTACGGCTTTGCGCACGACCGAGGTCCGCGCTGCAAGGTGGGACGAATTTGACCTTGATGAAGGTCTTTGGTCCCTACCAGCAAGCCGTATGAAAGCTAATGAACTCCACGTTGTGGCTCTATCTGATGCGGCGAGCGATCTACTTCGACAAATCCCCCGACATAGCGACTATCTGTTTCCGTCAAATTCAGGTTCTGGCCAGCCGAACATGTCGGAAAGTTCAATGCTTCTTTTGTTGCGTCGCATGGGCATGTCCAACCTGACCGTTCATGGGTTCCGCTCAACCTTCCGGGATTGGGCCGGGGAGACGACCGACTTTGCTTCTCGCACCATTGAATATGCACTGGCGCATCAGTTGGCCGATAAATCCGAGGCGTCATACGCACGTGGAACTCATTTAGCCAAACGAAGGGACCTCATGAACGCTTGGGGCGGCTACTGTCTTTCAGGCATCAATTCAGAACATGTCGAACGCGCAGGCGATGACTGAACCGCTCAATTATCGGCAACGAAGAGGCCACGGCGGGGCACGGAAAGGGGCAGGACGATCGTCGCTCGTTTCTGACCGGGACCTAATTGCAATAGGGGCTCGCATACGTGCTAAAGCTGATGAACTCCAAATTGAAGCCGGGAAGAAGCTGTTGTGGGAGCGGCTCGAAGAAAAGCACGAGGAGTATTTTGAAGTCATCGCTTGGCTAAAGGATAAACCGGATCGGCGGGAAATTCGCGCTTACGGAGCTATGCTTATTCTGCAAAAAGAGATGGCTACCGTAAAGGCCGACCACAGACTTGGCATCCGCAGCGATGATTACAAAAGGTTGGAAGCCGAATGCGACAATCTTCGCTACCTGTACCCCCAGGGCTTTGACAAAGCGTTCGATATGGTTGGCCGTTTTGATGAGGTCCTCATGGGCAAAGCCACGCGACACTTCCACGAGATTGAGACGAACCTTCACGAAATTCCGCGCCCCCAAGGCCAACATTGGTTTGCGCTGCGATCAGGCACTGATGGTCAATATCGACATCGAAGTGCCAGCCGAAGCCCAGCGCATGACCCAGCTGATCCTGGACCAGTTCCCGGGCGGTCTCATCCGGCGTCGTGGTGATAGCTCGAAGCTGGCACTGCTCTACCGGCGTGCTGATCTCGATGGGGTCTACAAAGGCCAAGGCCAAAAGCGCTACTGCCACTGAGGCGGCGGCGTGGTTGAACTGTTCGACAATAGCGGCGCACAGATGGGTATCTTCTCCACCGGCCTCGATGGCGGCGATTATCGCTGGGATGGCCGTTCCCCGCTGGATGTGTGTCTGAATGACCTACCCCCGCTGTCACTGGAGCAATGGGGGGTTCTGCGGCAGTTGCTAACCCGCGAGGGTTACGTCGCTGCGAGTGGCGGCGGCGCCGTGCTGCACAAGCTGCCCAAGCGCAATGATACCCCGCAGCTTGCCACCGGCTGGAACGAGCAGGTGTTCTATCGGGTTGGTGCGCTGGTCCGTCAGGGCGTTGATACGGCTGCTATTCTGCGTGAAGCGGAGCAATGGCGTGAGCCGGGCTACACCGAAGTGCAAACACAAGCTGAAGTGGCCGATATGGTGCAGCGGTGGGAGCGCCATATCGAAGACAACCGGGATCCCGACTACGAGGCGTGGCGGGACGGGTGGGCTTTCGAAGAAGCCGGCAATCGGTACTGGGATCTCGACGCGATGGTTCCGATCCTCCAACAAGCCTGGCGCACAACCAATGGCCATCTCCGTGGCGAGCACATCGACCAATATGGCCAGACACGGAAGCAGTCCTATTGTGATCGGTTCTTCCTCGACCCTGATGCCCAACGTGTGCTGGCTACGACCGTTGCGCCAGAACAGCCGCTCATTACCGACGATCGTATCAGCGTCGAACACAAGGGCCGAGACCGACATCAGATCGATAACTACGCCCGGTTCATGTTCTGCTCGAACCACCTTGATGGGCTGCCGTTTGATGAGAACGAGCGAAGGTTTTTCGCGATTGTGTGTCAGGCCGCTGAAGCGCTTGATGCTGACTTCTACGCTCGGTTCGTTGAGCTTTGTCACAGCGAGCAAGGTCTTGCTGACATTGCCGCATGGCTTCGCTCCAACTACAGCGACGAACTGCCGTCCCGGCCGCCGGTAAGCGATACAGCGCTGGTTGCCGATGCTCTGATGGACGACTGGGTGGTGCGATTGGCCGAGATTGTCGACAGCAGTCACCGCAAGTACCCGGTTGTCGTCATAGCAAAGGACATGGCGAAAATTGTGGAGCACCTGACAGACCAACGCATCAACCCGACCCACAGGACCAAGGCACTCAAACGCGGCGGCTGGTCGATCGGCAAGATCAACGGCAAGCAGGTCTACTGGCGGGGTGACAGCAAGCCGCCCAACATCGACGATGACCTGCTAGGCGAGGTGTGCAGCAGCTAGCGGTAGACGGGGCGTCGTAGCCGGTGTCCCTATCGCTTCGTCCGTGGACGCGGTGGACGCCCATTTCCATTGTCATTTTTGGCGGTAACAGCGGTTTTGTAGAACCTATTCTCAAAAATCGGCGTACATAGAAGCGTCCACGGCGTCCACGAGACCGCAAAATAGCAGCTACCCCCTGCGTTCTGACGTGACAG
>ENA-OQVM01003105-OQVM01003105.1-marine-metagenome-genome-assembly--contig:-NODE-3105-length-18393-cov-4.910734_pt1 | contig 18393 bp, 1 predicted proteins | sample MGYA00237776_ERZ505498 | MGnify/ENA primary metagenome ERZ505498 (study PRJEB26159, sample SAMN06265151) | marine metagenome | isolation source: Helgoland LTER site | place: Germany:Helgoland, sampling... | reverse complement strand
TAAGTCAGCAACATTGACATAATAAACATCACCTTCTGGATTTGATAAATAGGCAGTGACTTTTGCCTCGTAAGTTGGCAATGGAAATGCAGGGTCTGGAATAATTTGAATATTTGGTTTAATATATCCAGAGCCAGTATTTATTACTAAAATTGCATCGTCTTTTAGTTCGTTTAACGCGTTAATTCCATCTGGTTTGAAAGTTAAAACTGCTCCTGATCCTGGTGCTCCATTACTATTAAAGCCTTCGTCTACTAACTCGATGCTCGGAGTTCCAAAATACCCAGCACCGCCCTCGGTAACTACAACCGTTGCAATACCAGCACCGGAAACAAAATTTTGAGCCTTAGACTGAAACACCATTCTTTGCCCATCACCCGAAATTTTAGGTAGCATGGAAGCACCTCCTAGCGATTGTTCTTGATCAAAGTTCAAACTAGCCAAATAAATTTTATTAGCTGTTAAATCCAAAAAGTAAATATCGCGAAGAGAATTAACATCTCCGGAAGATAAAAAGGTCGACCCACTGGTATGAAGACTGCCATCTAACAAGTTGGTCGCAAAAGAATCAAATACGATACGGTTCCCAGATTCATCAATCGATGGGTTGTAAGAATTTCCATTTCCATTAGTCAGGGCAGTAATCGTGCCACCACCTGATGGGTCAAGGGTCCATAGAAAAATTTGGTTTTGAAGATTAAGGTTTTGAGAAACTGCATTGGTGGCATCAGATTCAAAAACTACTTTTGAGCCATCTCCGTTTACTGCTGGGTACAAACTTCTACCATTAAATTGTTGGTCTTGATCATTTACGGCTCTAAGGAGTGTATTCGAAGCTACTCGATAAAGAAAAATATCTTCTTTGCCATTTGTATCTCCCGGGACCAAATCACTTGCCCTGGAATGAAAAACCACGGTTGTGCCATCCAAACTTATTTGCGGCCTGAGACTGCTCCCATTTCCTGAAGATTGACTGCTGGGATCGTTAAAGGATTTACTAATAAGCAGGGGCATTGCTGCGGGAGCTTGCGTATCGAGTAAAAATATCTGTTGGAAATTTTCCCCGTTCGCGTCAGGTACAGACTTTTCATAAACAACATACCTGCCATCCTTGCCAGAACTTGGACGCTCTGAAGCTAGTGTGGAAGTTGTGGTATCTGTTGGTACTAAACCTGTTGTGCCTTTCCCTTGACTGGAAAGAGAAAAGATAGGGGTTGTATCTACATTTGCTATTCTTGGGGTTCCTCGGTTATTCATTTCCACAATCAAGTAGTAATCGCCCTCAAAATTATCGGGCAATTGTTGAAACCAGGTTAAATTGATGGTTTCGCCAGCGAGCATTCCCAGGCCTATTCCGTTCCCCCCCAAATCAAACTCACGCAGTATAAAATCGCTATCATCCACTTGAAGATCTTTTGACAATAATACCGATGCAGAAATTTCATCTCCTGCAGCTACTGGGCGAGTTCCGTTGTTTCGTATTGCGAAAGATATAAAGGCTGGATCAAGCCCACGAAAAGTACCTTTTTCCCCGTTATAACTGTTGGGAACAAATTCCAATTGAGGGAAACTAGTGGCATTCTCATCCCCTGAACCAACTTCAATGATATTTCCCTGATAAAAGTCTATTTCTCCATCGCTATTTTCATCTACTGGAACAGACGGGAAAACCCGGAAGTTATTGGTGTAGGATTGCTCCATCATGATTCTACCACCTACAGTATCTGCAGGGTTTACCTCTAGAGTTACAACAAATGAACCGGTGGCATCGGCGGGCAGAAACAAATTTCCTATCGTAAATTCGCTACTTGCATTAGGGGGAAGATACAGCAAGGGATCGTCCGCACTTGGAAAAACTATCGACTGTTCATCCATCACAGTACCTAGTCCGTACTGACCTTCTGTGAGAGGGACGAGCCTTCTGAGTTGAGCAACAACTGCGGTGCGAACAGATGGTTGAGTCATTACCTCTCCAGTATTGGTAACGGTTCCGGAGACCGTATAGTTGGTATTGGGTACAAAGTTAGTCGTTTCTGCACCAGTCAAGGGATCAGTTGAGGTTACATTGCTAATGGAAACATCTAGGTCTGGAAGTTGTATAGAAAAGCTGTGTTCAGCTAAATTATCCCCAAGATCGGATTCTACCGAGCTGGCGGTTAATCGTAATACAATTTTCCATAAAGCTGTTTCAGACCACTTGCTAGCTTGCGACCAAGGAACCTGAAGAAGAAGTTGGCCTGACTCGTTAGCAATTGTACCGGCGGTATCCTCGTTAAAACCACTCCAAGTCTGAGGGACTGATTGTATGATGAATCCGTCCGGATCCACCAAGGTAACCTCAGCGGTTACAGTTTCACCAGCGGGTACTGTGGTTGTATTTGAATCCAAATAAACCTCTGCCTGTACAGAAAATACCTGATTAATTTTTACTTCAGCTGGGGGTGTGGTGATGAAACGGATACCCAAGTCGACGAAATTAGGATCGGTTTGTGCCTGCAACCCAACCGTCAACAAAACAAGGAAAGTAGTTGCTTGTAAAATTTTGTTCAATAGAGCCGTGGGTTGAATCATGGGCGAAGTTTCCACTTTTGTACATTATGATCAAAAAATCTAACTTTTTCTGATTCTAAGTTAAAATAATACCAACTGGAATAAGAGTTGGAATAAGTCCAGGGAAAGAAAGTTTCATCCGTCCATAACCAATCTTCCAAAACAGGATCCCAAATCCAGTAAGATTCTAAGTCAATTGATTGGACATAAAGCCAGCCCAGTCGACGATGATAAACCCAGGTATTGTCTTTACTTAGGAAGACACCAAACCAGTCAGATTCATACCAACCGCTTCCTAATGAGGTGCTATTAAATACAAACGAATTTTGAATATGAACTGTTGCCTGAATCTCCGAGCTTTTTCCTCCTGTATCCTGCAGCAAAATTTTCAAGGGAATAGTTGCTCCTGCAGACAAGAAAATCTCATCAGGATCAAGCATCAATAAGGAGCCGTTGGTTTGCAGTTCAAAAAGAGGAATACCATCCTCATCTTTGTCGAGATTCCCGGAAATAAGTTGGTAAGTAATCGCATCCCCATCCCCATCTTCACCAGCAATTGTATAAATGGTTTCCAAAGGTTGAAAATCAGTTCGGTCAATTCCCAGGACAAAGTTTTCTGCTCGGGGAGTAAAATAATTTTCGGCCAGGACAAAACTTGCTTCTATTATCGTATCCTCTGTCAATAAAAGGGTCGTGGTTATCACTTCCTTATTGATGATGGCTTCTCCCAACCAGCCATCAAAACGATAGCCTGTAGCTGGGATTGCTTCAACTTGAACGGTGGATCCATGAGAAAAATTGCCCCCACCAATAACCAATCCACCCGATGAAGTGATAATCTTTAGGTTGTGAGACATAGGTTCAAATACCGCATCATATGTTCGATTTTCTTCTACCTTGACCACCAAGTTCTGATCCGAAGGGTCAGTTATACCTGTACCCTTCCAACCTACAAAACGATGCCCAATAGCAGGTACAGCCGTTAAATTAACAGAAGAAGAGAATGGATATTTACCCCCTCCTAAAGCCACACCCCCTGTTGTGGATTGAACAGTTATTTGATATTCCAAGGGCTTAAACTTAGCGAATAAGTAAAAATTGCCTGAAAGAACGACTGAGGTATTGGGCTCATTCGGATTAACCATTCCTTGGCCAATCCATTCCTCGAAAACATAACCCGGTAAAGACACCGCCGAAATATTGATGGTTTCTCCATAAGAATAGGCACCCGTCCCACTGGTTCTTCCTCCCTGTGAAGGACTGGACTCCAATTCTAGCGAATATGTCTCCGCAGGTTGTAGTACAAATGTGGCAGTCAAAGAACGATTTTCGTTCATCTCCACAAAGGTGGAAGAGGAATTCGCATCATACGCACCCGCCCCGCTCCAACCTGAAAATACATACCCTTCGTCTGCGAAAGCTTGAATGTGAACCGTTTCACCAAGAGCGTAACTTCCCTCTCCCACTACCCTGCCCCCAGTCTCAGGCAAAAGCTCTAGCAAGGGTGTAGCCTGAGTAAATCGTGCAACCAAAAACAAATCTTGATCAACCAGTGCGGAATAATTTGCCGTTGAGCCTAGGTCGATTCCATTACTCGACCATCCGATAAATTCACTACCTGTATTAGCAGTGGCAATCAAATTTGCAGTTTCCCCATGCTGATAAGACCCAGCCCCCGTAACAGTCCCTCCGGATGGCACCAGGACAGATACTTCATAAGTTTGAAGCGTGAATTGGGCAGTAAGATTATGATCCCTGGTCATAACTACAAAAGTAGAAGAAGCATTGGCTTCGGAAGCACCATCTCCAGTCCATCCATTGAAAGCATACCCTTCTTCAGCATTTGCAAAGATGGTGACTTTGGATCCATAAGGATAAATGCCCGAACCTCCTGCAGTTCCGCCGGTTTCATAATTAATCAGCAACTGATGGCTTCTAAGGTCTAATCCTTCCTCGTCTATACCATCAAATAAATTTTCCAAATCAAGAATGATCTCTTTTTGGCGAAGCATTAGGGATGAAAAATCTTCGCCTTCACTGAAATTTGATATGGATTGATCCAAATCCGCCATCAATTGAAACATAGCCAACTGATCCTCTAAGGAAAGTTCGCCTGCAGTCCCCACGGATGCAAGGGCAATAGGCAAGGCATCGACCAATGCACTTTCAAGGTCTAACGAGCCAGAGGTTGCCTGCGTTGGTAGACCTTTGGCAATTTCTTCTAGAAGATTGGAACCAACTTCATACCCTTGATAGTCCTTCGATAAGGCAAGCAGTAAGCCTTCAGCTTGATTTACCAGGTTGGCCATGCGTAAATTTGCCATCATCACACTGGTGGCCCGCTCATCTCCCTCAAATGCTCTTTGTATAGGATCGTAATTGGTAAGGTCGATCGATGAATCAAGTTCCAGGGCCAAGGAGAGTGCGGTCAAGGCTTCTGTTTTGCTTGCTCCAAGATCCATCATTTTCGAAATCATTGTGGTAAGTGGGGAAACCACAGATGCATTAGCATCGGCAACTAATTTACCTGAGAACTTTGTTCCGGTACTGGTATCAATTCCCCCAATAACAATAAATTTGCCCTCATCTGAATCCAGCTTTCCATTGCTATTTAAGTCAAATGCCTCCAGTTCCCTTTGGCTAAGAATGATTTGGGCCTTTCCATACTCATTAGTGTAAAATTTACGATTTAGATCAGATATTCCATCCCCATCGGCATCAAAAATAACTGTCGCGTTACTCAGGTAGCCATCCACTGCGGTGATTTCTGCAACCACTCCCGGCTTAACAAGAATATACAAAGAAAAATCCAATTCATTACCCGCCTGATCAGAAACGATAAATTCCAGTTTATAGGTTCCAAGGTTAGTCGTATTTAACTCAAAATACTCATCATGAATAACTGGAATACCATAGGTTAACGAAAGTGCCTCTATATCACTTACATTTGTATAATTATAATCATAAGAAGTTGAAAAGCTTACGGTTACATTCCAATCCTGCTGATTATCATTTTCAAAATCATTTTCAAAATGATTTTTGAGATCAAACAATTGGATCAACACTTCAGCATCATCTGCAAATTGGTCGCTTAACCTCAATTGTTCGGTAACATTCCATTCCAGTACAGCACTGCTGTTCGAGTTAAGCAAGCCATCCGCCTCGGGCAATGTAGTGGGAAGCGTAGTTACCCCGCCACCTTGAAAAAGCAATGATAAATAAGGGGCTTGTGCATCCCTGATCTCGATATTTTGAGTTAATGTTTCCTCTGCATAATTGTAAAATTCATCTCTTGCGGTGTAGGTAAGAGAATATTTTCCCACTGGTATGGAACTTAGGTCGAATCGGGCAGTAGAATTTCCGTATGGCGAATTTAAATAGGTGGTAAAGTTTGAATCCTGTTCTAAAATTTCAAACCATACTCCTCTGATTGAACTAAGGTTGTTATCCACCATTCCATAGGAAGGGTCATAGCCTATGATGCCCCACTCAAATTCACTCAAATTTTGGGCATTTGATGCATTGGACTCAACAGTTATATTTTGTTCTAAATGCCTAAATTGTGTATCATTGATATCGGTAAGCTTATCATTTACTACAGTAATTCCGTTATTAGGAAAAGAAGATGGTGGATTTTTGAAGTAAAGGATTGGATCTGGATCTATCGGAATCAAACTAACTCCATAGACATTAACCCCGTTTGCTAAGGTAACATTATGTTCTGCAATAGGTTCGCCATATGTGTAATTATTATCTGCTGAGCCATCCCAGTTGACAAAAGCTTGGATGGTGTAAGTACCGTCTGTTAGGCCCGATAGATAAAAGCTTGATGGTTCTCCCGTCCAAGATGATTTCCATTGTGTACTATTAATATTTGCAGGTGCACCAGACCTGAAGAAGAGTTGCTTGTCTCCGTATACACTTTTTTTGAATATCCTTCCTGAAATAATTCCATCCCCTGATGAATTTAAAGGATCTAAATCCTCAGGATCAAAAAGTCCGTCTCCATCTGTATCTTTTGACCTTGGGTTCGTTCCTTCCGTGTTTTCCTTGTCGTCACTCCAACCATCTGCGTCAGTATCATATATTAATGGGTTTGAGGTAAAACCAGATGAATTAACCCTACTCTCTTCAACATCGTTCCTGCCATCTAGGTCAGTATCTAAAGCAAGTGGGTTCGTCCCCGCATTCATTTCATCCTGATGGGTATAACCCAAATTATCGGGATCTTCGAGCCACCATAAGGCATCTTGTTCCATGAACGAATCGAGGTATTGGTTAAGCCATTTTTCTCGACTATTTAAAAAATTACTATTGGACGGACGAACCCTCAATTGCTTACTAAGTGTAGTTCCGTCTGCTAAAGTTGTATTCACATCCAAAACCAATACGCCACTTGGAAAAACTGGTTTTATCACTGCTCCAATACCTGCAGATAAACTGCTGTAGTTTGCATCCCAAATCGATAACACTGCGGATTCTGAAATACCAAATCCACGATGGTTCAGTTGAATGCCAGTGATTGCACCATTGGTTGAATTGATGTCAGTTATATTTGCGTCAAATCCATATCCTTCAGAAAAACGCAACCGATCGCCCAATGCGTAATTTTCTCCTCCTGCCAAAATATTAAAGCCATTGATACTTCCCACTCCTTTTCGCAGTGTGGAGTATAGAAAAAGTCTCACTTGTTCGCCAGAAGCATTAAGGTCTCGATTACTCAAGGAGTCTTCAAGTTGTGCAACTCGACTGTTGTTTCCGTCAGATGCATTAAAGTCTAAGGTTATATTCCAATCAATTTGTGGAGTTGGAGTTATAATAGATCCATTGGCATCATAAACTAGTGCGTTTAAATTAAAAGGCTGATCACCACGAAAGTTTGTCGATAAAGGAACTTCAAGGGGGTTTAAACCTCCCCCGTCATCAGGAAAAAGAAAAAGGTTGGGAGCACCCAATGCTTGCGATCCTCCAGACCCGTAATTTATAGTACTGTTAGATTCCGAAAAATAATAACTCTCAAAGAAATCTACTCCGGAGATTGAATTGTTATAAATAATAGTAAAGCGATCACCGGGAAAAAAGACTGTTGTGTTATCGTCATCAACAATTTGCAGCGTTAAAGAGCCATCCACATTTATAGCAACGGTTAAGTTTGGTTTACTTGTCGACAAATTATCTGGGTCGGGAATAAAGATAAGTTCAGGAGGGTCTCCTGCTGGATCAAACCCACGGCCAATACCCTCCAGCCTTTTATTATAAAATTCCTGAAGGAATTCATCTTCAGCATTTAACTGAGCTGATGGTCTTGCTAGGTTTCTTGATTCCAATGTCCAAACCAAAGAACTAATTCCCCGGCCCAAATTATCGGTTTCTAAGGTTAATTCCGGGAAACCAGGAACATATAAAACCTGCGAAATACGGTAAGGATCTGCTTGGGGACGAAAAGAACTTTCCTGAAGCTTAATATCCTCCAAGAAAACTGATACATTGTACATTCCCGGATCTAAATTTCCAAATGCATACTGTCCGTTTTGGTCGGTGTAAGAATACTGTCTTTTTGTTAGAGGTTCATTGATTGCCCAGCTTGATCCAGGGACTGGATCAGAGATCAAAATCCGATTACCGAAAGCAGGAACCGTTTGAGAGGTAGTCGTAGTTACACCATTACCATAGAATAGCTGAGCGGGAAAACGATCGTCTATATAAAGTTCGATAAAGGATTTCTTCGGGTCCGGGTCATAATCCACAACATCATTTAGACGAATGTAGTCACTAGATGTTTCTAACTCGTAGCCAAAGTTGGTAAGGTTCGACAGATTACGACCATCAAGAAACTGGGCGCTTGGACGCTCATCAAACAATCCTCGCTCAATTACAGTACCCGAAGAATTATCCTCGTAGCTGGCATTATCATCCAATACTAATCTAGTCATTCTACTTGTTGAAAGCCCAGTGACTACAGCCGCAATAAAGTCGCTCGTTCCATTAAAATCTTGGTCCAATGCCACTGATCCGTTGAATTCAATGCTGACTCCAGACAGGTCTCTCGTTGCTGAGTAGAGCCCCGGTTCCGTTACCTCTACTGAAAATATACGATCTCCCTGATGATCCGCCAAAATGGGCGTTCCCAAATGCCAGATTGAATTCAAGTTTGGAGTATCTTCTGAGTGTCTTACCACGACTCTTACCCTTTCTTGTGGATCACCAGATAAAGGATCATTGGGGAATGTTTCTGGGTCTCCGTCTCGTGTAACAGTAAATAAAGAGTTTCCCGTTTCGTCCCATGCCCAAGATCTTTCTTGAAATCCTTGGCCTGCTCCTTTCGGCCTGTAAATTTTATCCAGTTCCAAATTCTTTAACTTGGGATCGTCTAAAATGACCGAGGTATTTAAGCCATACTCGTCAAAAACGGGAAAAGCATCTACTCCAGTTCCCGAACCTTCAACATAGATTTGTGAGGCATAATAATTTGATCCATTGTCTTCTACGACAATTTCTAAAATTTTACCATTTTCGCAAATAACGGATAAATTCGCATCCATGGGCAACCAGTCACTGTAAGGGTTTCGATAATAAGCGTTGTCATGTAATTGATAACTGACTTTTGTTCCCCAACATTTTCTTGCTAAGAATAAAGTATCGAGATGAGCAGGATTTTCCGTTAAACTACAATCTTTATGGTTGGCATCGTGTCGCATCCGCCAACCAGTTATTTGATCGCCGGTTGGTGTAATTAAGGTTCCATTTTCATCTTGGTAAGGAAATTGTGCATCCGTCTCTCCTGGGCATTCCTCAGGAGGGTACATGCCCACATGCACATGCCCGCACTCTACCTTTCTTCCATCCTCAGTCATTCGAAGAAACATACATTTCCACTTTCTATGAAAAGAATCCGCTGAGTCATGGTATCCTATTTGCTTAGGGGCAACATCACGAACAATTGCGATCGGATCGATATATCCCCTACCACTTTTGGTAACTACCACTTTATTAATCTTTCCGTTAATTACCTTGGGTGCTCCGTGTGCTCTTTCGCCTGCAGCATCAATATCTTCTTCCTTTCTGCCTCGATCCCAAATTTCTATCCATGGCTCAAGGTGAGAGAATTGAGCACTGGTGCCGGCCTTATCGTGACCGCCTGGTGCACCTTGTGCACACATGGTACAACGAGGTATTTCTTGTAAATATCCACCAAGACGCACCTCCAATGTGGCATTTTTTTCATCCGTAGACATGGTAAAATCTGAATGCTTTGCTGTTGGTCGGTTGTCAGGTTTCCAATTAAAATATCCAATTCCACCATCTAGAATCAATGTATCTTCTATTACCCCATCATCGTCGTTATCGACTGCTTGGATTATTGCACCTCGACCTCCTCCACCCGAAACAGTGACCATAGGATATATAGTAAAGGGATATTCATCAGGGTCTGTATTTTGATAATTTACATAGCCTGAACCACCGGAGATTATGCTGACGTCAATGATTTCACCAGTTTCAGGGTTTATCTCATTAACCTCCAAAATGGCTTCACTAATTAAATAAGGCACTGATTGGTTGTATTCCTGCAAATTCAAAATTGCATTGGTTTGCTGAGGAAACCCACCAATTACTTTAAGTTCGACTGGCATGCTGTAACCATACCCAGGATTATTTACAGAAACAGATGAAAAGGTACGGTTGAAATCAATCAGCGAAATATTTACATCCTCACTACCGTTCCAATCGTACACACCAAAATATTCACTCAAAGGTGTATTTTTTAGTGTGGGGTGACCAAACCAAGTATCAATATCTGCATGCCCCAAATGTTCCTCTTCTTTTTGATTTGCTGTAGCCGGTTGATATCCCGATCCATTTATTCGTACCTGATCAAAAGGTATGCTGGTAATACCATGTCCTCCATCTACAATACTAACCGTTTCGTTAATATCAGGATCAAGAAAATAAAAAGCGAAGGCTTCAGCAGTTGGGCTTTCAATAGCCAATGGATTGTGCAGTGTTGGATCAGATACCGAAAAAACAATTGCTTCATCAAACCCAAAAAGCCCTTGAGGTTGATGATATGGATGAGGCCAAGGAAAAGAGGCGTTTAATTCAAGCGGTGTGGACCTATTTTGGTTCATGGTAATGTAGTCCACATATAATCGATCTACCATACGACCATCTGGCATGGGTAGTGTGGTTACCGTATCCATTTTTTTAACCCATACAATCTCTCCAACCGAAGCACTCTCAAATTCTCCTATACCCTCTGCATCGATTAATCTTCGCCATCCATTGTCAGAACCGTCTCGCCAGATGTAGCCACTGCGTTTGGTTGCATTTGTGCCTTGGTGGAAATTGTAAACCGCATCTTCGTCCACGACATAAGCCAGCTGACCATGTGTACCATTCGATTCTGTGAAATTCCCCTCCAAGCCAGTCAGATTCGGAAAACTTGGTAAGTCCGTTTTGTTTTCTTCCGAACCATACCAAAACACAAATTCTGGATTCTCACGATATCCAGCACCTGTTTCATTTATTTTTACCGTACCAACTGCATCTACCACGGCCTCTAACCTTGGGACTTGTTCACGCCCGCGGCGTAATTCAAACAGGTATTGAACTTCCTCATTGGTTAAAATTTTGTTGTACACAATAAAATCGTCAATCCGACCGTTAAAAAATATTTCAGTATCTCGAACGGTTCGATCCATCGCTTTTCCAATATTAAGCGTCTTGGCGTCAGCTGAGAAAGCAAAGAGATTATCAAAACCGTCATAAAGTGAGTCCGCCAAATCATAAGGACTGACCTGAATATTTTCTCCGTCTATCCAAATCTGGCTACCGGGGAACGAGGCTGCAATATGATGCCATTCGCCATCATTTACTCGATTACCCGGATTATTTGCACCCAAACCTGCAAGCCTCGGCAAACCATTGGACAACTCTAGAGCAAAGAAACTACCCGGCGTTATAGTGATTTCAGTTTGATTGGTTTCAACATCTGTAAAAACATCAATAACAGGAGGGCTTGAACTCCAAAATAAAGGATTGGGTGATTTAGATGAGGATGTCTTTACCCACAAAGAAAAAGTTCCTTCCGCTAATCCAAATTCTAATGCATGAGTAGACAAATCCAGGTGATCTTCAGCTCCATCAAAATTTAAAGACAGACCATTTAGTTCGCCGGCAAAGGAGTCTCCCAGTCTCCCCGTGCCATTAGGAGAATTTGGATAAGGCGTAAATTCCGGAACCTTATCATCCCCAGCGACCACAGTTTCCGGACTAATTGGTAAAAAATCTGCACTTCCCATTGGAGTTGCATGGTATTTGTTCCCGGAAACATCTAAGTAGGAACGACCTGAGAGATACCTCATCTCCGCGTTACTTAGGGGAACGCCATATACCTTCACCTCATCTACTAAAACCGACTGAACAGCAGTGATGTTTAAATCAATAGCACTAACAGAAGCGGGGGAGTTAGCTGCCCTACCATCCACAAACAAAGTAGCGGATCCTTGATTACAAATAATTCCTAGGTGTGTCCAATTGTTTTCACCTTTTGCCGTTAAATTGGTATCGTTATTAAGGGGAGGGTTTAATTCATAACTTGAATCAGAATTGGAAAATTGAATTGAATCAGAACCTGAAAGATCCACTTGAAAATCGCCTTGGGGATTTATCCACATGGACAAAGTAAAATTCTCATCTAATACCCTGACTGCAGATAATAAATTAGTTGAATTAATCTCCAACGAATTTCCCATTAGTCCCCAGTTATTAAAATCATTTTCATCCAAAATTTGCGAAGCCAGCAACCTAGCACTTGCATTAAGCTCGTTTGGTGAACCACCACTCAGGTTTTCATCCAGCTTCCAATAATGTGCAAGGTTCTGGGAGTCTGGTTCGAGGTTCCAAGCCGGGGAGGGTTGGTGCCTCGCCTCGCTCACATCTTCAAATAAACTTTCATGTCGATCAAACGACCAATAGGCAAATGGTTCATGAGGATAGTGCAAGACAGCCATGGTGCTGTTGGGCTCGAATCCTTTTCCTTGATTCGAAATCGATATGGTTCGCATTTGTTCACTTCCGCTCATCCAATTCGTAACCGTCGCATTTACTTCAGCATAAGGATCACTATTATCTGTGGCACCACTCCCCCACACTACTAGACTTGGAGATATAGAATCGCCTGGCCGACTTTTCCAAGTGTTACCTAAAAAAGAGGTGGCGATCACTGGAGATATTGTGCCCACACCATCAACATAAGCAGTAATATTTGCATCCGAATTTGAGTAGTCCTCCCAAATACTTGCCCGGCGAACTTCAATTACTGGGGTGTTATTTCGGTCATATCCTCGACCTCCGTATGCTAAAAAGTCTCCAAATTCATTAATTTCTCTTGGCCCAACACGGGCATAATTTATACTCGTTTCCTGTACCAATGCCTTAGCGTATGGCCTGGATATAAGATTTGTGTGGGTTGTATTATTGAAATCATCAAAACTTACTAAACTTGAATTAGCCTCCAAGTACTCGAGCAGATCAAGAACCGTTGCATTCCCGTCTGCCGTTGCATTCAATTCGGTAGAAGGTAGCGATTTGGTCATATTTTGATGATCCTGTAAATATTCCAACATATCTAGGTAAGTTCCAACATCGTTGGTTCGATAATTCGAAAAAGTAGACCCGAATGTGTAATAAACTTTTGGATTACGGACATATCCACTGCCCTTTGTAAGATCCATTCGGGCGTCCAAAAGCATGTTTAAAATAATTTCAGGCGGTCGATTTTCGATGCCTTGCAGAAAAGACATATCAACTCCATCCATGGTAGAGTCAAAAGTGAAACGGTGGATTTCACCACGATGAAAATTTAATTCAGGAGCAACCTCCCCATTAATCATAAACTGTCCAGGACTACCACCTGAAGCTGGGAAAAAACTGTCGTAAAGATTTCCAGCCCAAGAAACTTTATGTTCAATAATCGGGGATTCAGACAATACAACCCGAGCACCCTGGACGGGGTTTTGGCGAGATCGGACGGTGCCAGTAACCATGGATTGGTTAATGGTATTTCCATCTCCTACTTTAAGAATCAAATTTCTAGAGGCAATGCCTCCTTTCATATCTGAAACCACAACCCGCAAGACTTGGGTTCCCAGCTCGTTAAAATTTAAATAAATAGATGAGCTGTTGAGGTAGGTGGATGAACTAAGGGACTGTTCATTTAAAAACCATGAATAAGCAAAGTTGGAAGCATTGCCATCTATCATAACTGAAAACTGTACATACTCTCCCGGTAATGGAGAGGTAGAGGTAGCGGAAAGATTAAAGTCAGGCACCTCCGCCTCATTACGAGCCACAGATCCAGCATTCACCACCACTTCAATATAGGGAATGAGCTCATGGCCGCCGGTTCGAATAGGTGTAAAATGCAAGTCTGCATTGTAATCGGAATAGGTCTTTCCCAATAATAAAGCACCATCATTATAATTAAAGGGTGTTTGCGGAGTGGTATCCAATAAAAATGGTTCGATCGGGCCATCGTCACTATGAGTTGCCACATTAATTACCAGACCGTCTGTAGAAATATCTGTGCGATAAGATAGATAATAGTCCAAGAGCTCTTCGCCAGTTAACATACTATGTGGTTTAATACTTGCCGTTGACGGCGTTTGGGCCCGTATTCCTCGAATCCATCGAGTGGTAGGGTCTAATAAAGTTGCTTGTGTAAGGTTATCCGTCCCCCTTAGTTCTAGAATGTTAGAAGGGTTTAGTATTAAGATCATCGATCCATTCTCATCCATAATTTGAACACTTGGCTCTTCCACAAAACCCCTACCCGCTTTGGTTATATTGAGTGTCCAAATGTCAGATATGGAATCATAATTTAGGGACCCGTTCACATCTTCACCAGTTCCAACAATATTTATCGCAAAAGGAAACGCATTTTTGTCTAGGGTATAATTTCCATCTGCATCGGCAGGAAGATCTATAAAAAAAGTACCGACCCGGAGGCCCGCTGGGGGACGGCCAAAATTACTCCGATAAATACGGAATGTATTATTGGTTTCCACATTACTCTCCTTGAAGTCATCAAGCGCGTTGCCGCCTAGTGAAGCCGCATCAATCTCGGCCACATCATCTCCGATGCTTGTTCCCACAGTATACCCACCATTACTCATGGTATTAGTCAGGCCAACTTTTGCGGCTATGGTTAAATCCCCACTCGTTGCAATATTATCTTGTGTGCCCATTACGGAAAAAGAGTTTCCGTATTCGATTTGATCGGCGTCATCACTTAAGGGTCGCTCGCTACGGGTAAAGTACCTATTCGCATGTAGCAGTCCTAGGTTATGTCCCATCTCGTGTGCAATTACACTTGTTGGTACTTCCCCCCCACCCAGTCGAACATGAGCCCCAGGCCCCCCAACAAAACCCACACCAGGAGCATCACCCGAATAATTTGTTAATATTACATAGGAAACTAATAGGCCCTGAATATTTATAGTTAATTGGCTGGTGAAGTCCGTTCCGTTGATGGTTATGTTTGCATCTTGGGCGTTGGCGTAGAACGCGCCTGGTTCAAGCACATTAAATCCTAAAATATCTCCCGATTCATCAATAACTGCCTCTAACTTGGCTTGTCGGAACCTTGGATGAGGACTGCCATTGGCGAGTAAGTCTTCTCCACCAATAATTTCAACACTGGGAGGTTCTGAAAAGTTTGTACCCAAAGTACCATTATCAATTGTTACAGATGCAACTCCAATAAAGGCACTACCCTCATGATTCCATTCATCACTAAGAGCTGCAGCCTTACTCAAAGCCTGGAGATTGATTGCAATAGGAAAATCCAAGCCGTCTTGGCTTAAGGTTATTCGGGTATCTCCCTCAGTAATTTCGATGACGCCAGATAAAGTTCCCTCGGAATCATAGGGGTTTACTCCAGAAAAATTAAATACTGGGGAATACCTAAGTAGATCCAGCGTTACGGTACTGCTTATTACTGGTACAATTTCTAACTGTTCATCCGTATTGCGTGAGAAAAATTCACTTACCTCTGTCATTGCAGATTCAATTTTCTCTTTGGTAATGGGTTCATAAGAATCAGTTTGTAATTCTTCTAGTATACTCTCCCCCAGCTCATTGGTCAGAGGGTTATTCGATCCCCCCAGCGCGGAACCGTACGCTGTTGTTTCATCAATAAACCTAGCCGGTATAACCAATACTTTTCGAATCCCCATAAGATCCACTTCCTGGGTACCGATTTCAAAATCTCGCTCAATAATGAAGGGTAAACGGGCAGTCTCGTTTATATCCAACCAAGTTGCACCAGTGGCGTTCCAGTCCATTGCAGCAAAGTCTTTTGTAGCATTATCTGGAGCGTCTGCAGGATTTGAGCCCCACTTCCAGTTGTGATAAGTTATTGATTCTCCATTACCTTGTAGCCACTTCCAATCTCCCTCGGAGGCGTTTATATCGACATCTTGTACACTAGTATTTGTATCAGTATTGAATCTGGTTCCATTAATATCTTCATTATCAGTAGCACCCAACCAGACATAAGTTTTTGAATTATTGGTTTCGTCTAAGCCTTCAAAGAGAGTCTCTTCCTCATAGGCTTCTTTTAAGAGTGTGGTGATTAATGCGTTCTCATTTGCATTATCAATTTTTAAAAGACTGGCATTTCTCTCTATCGCGGCATCCACCGCTTGTTGGAAGGTTACTTTTGTTGAATTAATTTCATATTTTTGGGCCAATATTTTGTCTATTGTACTTCCCGAACCCATAACTAAAGGATATTTTAGATGCCTAATTCCACCCACCCTTCGAGTGCTTGGTCGTAAATGCGTAACAAGAAACTCTCTTTGTTGAGCAGTCTTGTAAGCTACATCTCCCTGTGCAAAGAAAAGCTTTCCTCCTTCATTTCCAATTTCCATCACCCTGAATGCATTTTCGGACATTGCAAAATCATTGCCCAAAGAAATACCCCAAACCGCCAAGCCTTTTTGGGTGAGCAACCTTTTTCTTTTCCCAAATGTCCAGGCTCGTAAATTTTGCCCCCCCGAAAGGGTCGCTACCGTTTTAATCCAACCTCCGGGCTGTTCAGAGTCAAAACAATGGTGCATGCTTGTAATATCTGCAAAGTCACTTTCCCACTTTTCCATGTGGGAAGATATTGTTGAAGGTAGGGACGCAATAATCTCCTTAGAAACAGCCAACTGCAGGGCTCTTTTAGGATCTCCTCTGACTACTTCCGTAAGCGTGCGTGCGCGTGCGCGTGCGAGGCGCTCTCCTCGAATCAGGTGATTCGAAAGGATTCTGGGATCATGTTCTTGGCAATTTCCTGGTTGCCGGCAGTGAAGGTCTTTGTAATCGGACAACCATTTTAAAAAATCATCAAATATCGGATCTGCAGATAAGTCTTTATATTCCATCACTGAACACCAAATTTCTTTCTCGAAATTTGCCTTACCAGCCTGAACTACGGGTGCTTTTCTTAGATTTGGAACACTCGGTATAGTACTAGAAGACTCTAATTTTTGCTCAAAAGAAACGGGACCCTTTGTAACCTTACTAGATGCGGAAACAGATTGTTGGACTATTCTTTTTTCGGTTTGCTTAAATAAAAAGTAACCGGAAACCGTAATAAGTAGACCCAAAAAAGCCCAGTTCGAAAAGGTCGTTAAGCTCTGAAAACACTCTCGTATTTTCTTGGGATTAAAAGACATATTCTAATCTATCAATATTGGATAATTTGTGCAATTTATTTAATAAAATTATAATATTTATAATAAATTTTAATTACAGCACAGAATCTATACTAGTTTATCAAGAACTCAATTTTCCACCAAATCATCATCCTTGAAGGTTCTACGAATAGTACCAGTGGGGGTTAGGATGACTGGATCTTTAAAAATAGATTGAGGACCAATGTTTTGAATGACTTCACGAACAGGAGATCCCCCCTTTGAAACAATACTCGCACTAACAAAAATAAGCAGGTTTCTTTTTTGATAACTCTCGGCGTTTGATTGGAAAAGTTTTCCAATCAAAGGCAAGTTACCCAGCACGGGAATTTTATCATTTACGGTTTTAACTTCTTCGCGAGTCAATCCACCAATAATTACCGTTGCACCATCAAATATACTGACCTGAGTATCCACTTTTCGTACCGAAAATATAGGCATAAGAGCACCTGAAGGCTGAATGATTAATGGAGGAGAACCGCCACCGCCAGCAGAACCTATGACTGCGTTGTTGCCACCATATTCAATAAAACCATCAAACTCTGTGACTTTTGGGGTTAATCTTAAATTAATGGAGTTATACTTTTCGATAGTAGGGGTAACATTTAAAACGACTCCAACCTCCCTAAAACCAGGTTGTTCATCGGGCGGGTTAACAACATCAAAAACTGGTTTGGCAGACACCAGGGTAATTCCCCCGTTCCCACCGGCGTCTCCCCCGGGTGGTTGTGGGGGTTCTGGTAACTCATAATCGATTGGGTAAATAAATTCCTGAGCCACGGTAATGGTTGCGGACTGTCCGTCCATAACTGTAACGCGGGGAGCACTTAACAAGTCAGTTCCTTGTTTACGTTTCAATGCACTGATCATGAGCGAAGCCTGGCTACTTCCAATGATCATTCCATCGCTCCCAATTGTTCCCTCCCGGCTGCTGGTAAAGTTTGTAAGAGGTGAAACCCCTGCACCAATAGGAATCTTACCGGGAAAATTAGGTAACGGATTCTGAAGATTCATACTAGCATCGGGATTATCAGGCATACTGATAACAGTGTCTCTGGAAGTACCGGTTGGGGAGTGAGCAGTTGCTAAAGTTCGAGTGTTG
>ENA-OQVM01003104-OQVM01003104.1-marine-metagenome-genome-assembly--contig:-NODE-3104-length-18399-cov-3.450278_pt1 | contig 18399 bp, 17 predicted proteins | sample MGYA00237776_ERZ505498 | MGnify/ENA primary metagenome ERZ505498 (study PRJEB26159, sample SAMN06265151) | marine metagenome | isolation source: Helgoland LTER site | place: Germany:Helgoland, sampling... | reverse complement strand
GGGCCTCTGCAGTTACAAATAAGTGCCTTAGATAGCAATAGCTATGTAGGTGTTATTGGAATAGGAAGGATTAAAAGAGGCGTAGTAAAACCAAATGATCAAGTAATTGTTGTTGATAGAGATGGCAACACTAGAAAAGGAAAAGTACTTCAAGTTATGGGCTATGAAGGCTTAGACAGAGTAGAAGTTACAGAGGCAGAAGCTGGTTCAATTGTTTGCATTACAGGAATAGATAAATTAAATATCTCAGATACTATTTGTGCACCATCTAATGTTGAGGCACTTCCTGCCCTTTCAGTTGACGAGCCTACGGTTAGCATGACCTTCCAAGTTAATGACTCACCCTTTGCTGGGACTGAAGGCAAGTACGTCACCTCGCGAAACATCAAAGAACGTCTCGATCGTGAGCTGATTCATAACGTCGCCTTGCGCGTCGAGCAAGGCGACAGCCCCGACAAGTTTGTTGTCTCGGGACGCGGTGAATTGCACTTGTCAGTTTTGATTGAAAGCATGCGTCGTGAAGGATTCGAGCTGGGGGTTTCACGCCCTGAGGTCATCCAAAAGGAAATTGACGGAAACCTCTGCGAGCCTTACGAACAACTCGTCATCGACTGTGAGACGCAGCACCAGGGCGGTGTCATGGAGGAGCTGGGACAGCGTCGAGCAGAAATGAAGAATATGGTGCAAGACACAAGCGGCCGCGTGCGGCTTGAGTTTATTGTGCCCGCACGAGGCCTTATCGGCTTTCGGTCACTGTTTATGACGCTGACATCGGGCAGCGGCATTATGACCCACATATTTGATCACTATGGCCCCGTGAGCAAAGCCGAACTGGCGCAGCGCAACAACGGCGTTCTGGTTTCGATGGTGAAAGGCAAAACGTTGGCGTATGCCCTCTACACCTTGCAAGATCGTGGACGTCTCTTTATTCAAGCCAATGTCGACGTTTACGAAGGGCAGATTGTCGGTTTGCACAGCCGAAGTAACGACCTTGTTGTTAATCCAACCAAGGCAAAACAGCTAACAAACGTCCGTGCATCGGGGACCGATGAGGCGTTAATTTTGACGACGCCGGTACTGCACACCTTAGAGCAGGCGCTGGAGTTCATTGACTCCGACGAGTTGGTCGAGGTGACGCCTGATAGCATCAGATTGCGTAAAAAGTTGCTGTTGGAGCATGAGCGAAAACGCGCTTCTCGAGCCGCTTAAGGCCCGGGTTTTAACATTTCAAAATGGGGTATGTCGTCTTCCATATAAGGACCCTGAACGGTCTCGAAGCCGAGTGCCTCATAGAATCCTTTTAAGTACGCCTGGCCGCTAATGCGGATGCCGTTATTCCATCGCGATTCGCAAAAGTTTATGCCCACCGCCATGAGTTGGACGCCTCGTTTTTGCCCTCGAAGCGAGGTGGGGACGACAACGCGTCCGATCGAACACTCGTCGTAACTCACGCCTGGCGGTACGACACGCATCACGGCGACCAATTCATCACCCAGGTGACCGGTTAAGTGCCAGCAGAGGGGGTCTTTGGGATCGGGGTCTTGGTAGGCGCACTCTTGCTCCACGACGAACACCTGAGACCGCAGCGCGAGAACCTCGTGCCAAGCCGCTGCCGACATCGTATCGAAGTGGCGCCATCGCCATTTAATGTGTTCCATGCTTGCGTCGCTGCTGTAAGATAATCACTGCGTGCGAAGGCTATCACGAGCGAGCCTTGCGCACTCCACATTGGAACGAATTGTTCGAAAAGGTGATCAAGGTTTTATGTCTGACCTCTTTAATGCCCCGCCCTCAACTGAAACGTTATCGCTCAGAGACTACGCCGAGAAAGCGTATCTTGATTACTCGATGTACGTCATTCTCGACCGGGCTTTGCCCCACGTGGGTGATGGCTTAAAGCCCGTGCAGCGCCGAATTGTTTACGCAATGAGCGAGCTTGGGCTCAAGTCATCTGCGAAGTACAAGAAGTCGGCGCGAACGGTCGGTGACGTGATTGGTAAGTTCCACCCGCACGGAGACAGCGCCGCTTACGAGGCCATGGTGTTGATGGCTCAGGATTTTTCCTACCGCCACCCGCTCATCGACGGCCAGGGCAATTGGGGTTCAGCAGACGACCCCAAATCGTTTGCCGCGATGCGTTACACCGAGTCTAAGTTAACGAAATACGCCGACGTATTGCTGAGCGAACTCGGTCAAGGCACGGTTGATTGGCAGCCAAATTTTGACGGCAGTATGGACGAGCCTGTTGTGCTACCCGCACAGGTCCCCAACTTATTACTCAACGGCACGACCGGCATTGCTGTCGGCATGGCGACCGATATTCCCCCACACAACCTGCGGGAGGTGGTCAACGCGACCGTTCATTTACTGGATCATCCAGAGGCGACAGTGGACGCCTTGTGTGGACACATTCAAGCACCCGATTTCCCCACGGATGCTGAGATTATTACGCCGGCCGAAGAGATTCGAAATATTTACCGTTCGGGTCGCGGCAGCGTGCGGATGCGAGCGGCGTGGCGTACAGAGGACGGCGCGGTTGTTCTTCACGCGCTCCCCTTCCAGGTTTCTGGATCAAAAGTACTCGAACAGATCGCCGCTCAAATGCAGGCTAAAAAATTGCCGATGGTGTCAGATCTGCGCGATGAGTCAGATCACGAACACCCAACGCGATTGGTCATCGTACCGCGCTCTAACCGGGTTGATCTCGACGCCATGATGAGCCACATCTTTGCCACGACAGACTTGGAGCGATCCTATCGTGTGAATCTCAATGTGATTGGGATGAACGGTCGCCCCGGTGTGCGGTCGCTTGATCAGCTGCTCAGAGACTGGATTAAATTCCGCCGCCTAACGGTGCGCAGGCGACTCGAGTACCGACTGGAGAAAGTGTTAAAGCGACTGCACATTCTCGAAGGATACCTGGTTGCTTATCTTAATCTCGATGAGGTCATTCGCATTATTCGCGAAGAAGACGCGCCCAAGCAGGAACTGATGGCACGTTTTACGTTATCGGAGATCCAAGCGGACGCTATTTTAGACTTGAAGCTACGTAATCTCGCCAAGCTTGAGGAGATGAAAATTCGTGGCGAGCAGTCTGAGCTCAACAGTGAGCGCGATTCGCTGCAGACGACGCTTGGCAGCGAGGACTTGATGACCCAGTTGATCCGTGGCGAGCTGGTTGCGATTGTCAGCGAATACGGTGATGAGCGGCGATCTCGGTTAGTGAGGGTCGAAGAGGCAAAAGCCTTCTCTGAGCTCGAGTTGACCAGTGCAGATCCAATGACCGTGGTGGTTTCTGAAAAAGGTTGGATTAGGGCGGCGAAAGGGCATGACATTGATCCTGAAAGCCTTAACTACAAGTCAGGTGACGCCTACAAATTTGCAGCCCTGGGTCGAAGTAATCAGACCACAGTGGTCTTTGATTCGACCGGGCGAGCCTATTCGCTGCCAACGCATCAGTTGCCGTCAGCCCGAGGTCAAGGTGAGCCGTTGACGGGAAGGATTTCGCCGCCGTCGGGTGCCACGTTTGAGGGACTCATGACGGGTGCCGAGAATCAGAAGTTTCTGTTGGCCAGTGATGCCGGCTACGGATTTGTGGCAAAGTTTGGCTCTCTGGTCGCGAAAAACAAAGCAGGCAAGGCAGTCTTGAGTCTTCCAAAGGGTGCACAAGTGATACCACCCGTCACTGTCCTTGACCGCGACAATTTGTTGGTGGCTGCGGCGACTTCTGAAGGCCGTTTGTTGGTCTTCCCACTTGCGGACCTCCCTGAGCTGGCAAAGGGGAAGGGCAACAAAATCATTGGTATTCCTTCTGCCCGAGCGCAAGCACGAGAAGAGATACTGGTGGGTCTTTTAGTGTTTGGCGACGGTGATGTTGTGCAAGTGAATTCGGGTCGTCAACACTTGAAGTTGAAGCTATCAGATCTTGAAAACTACCGCGGCGAGCGCGGGAGACGGGGCAATAGACTGCCTAAGGGATTCCAAAAGGTCAGCGGTCTGACGATCGCTGCGCCCTAAAAGGGAAGGTCTGTCTGCTCGCCCACGTCTGGGAATAGACGGCGTTGTAAGAGCTTGCTTTGTTTGTCGAGTTCGGCCACCACGTCGACTGAGGGGCTCCCCAGTTGCGTGTCGCCATCGGCTGTTTCAATCAGCTCGAAGAGCGTGCAAACGTCCTCGTGATCTTGAAGCGACTGGGAGACCTTCACCGATGATCCTGCTCGCTGTGCCGCGTACAGCGTTTCATCGATAACCGACTGCGTATAAAGCGCGGCGTAGGCGGACTTTTGCTCCCCCCGGCTGAGGTCGCTCCGGCCAATGCCAATGCCTCCCACAAATTTTAGTCGCTGACTGCGTTCTGCGACCACGAGAAGATGTTGCAACAACACCGCTGAAATCGCGGCTCGAGCCTCGGGTGACATACCGTTGTGGCGACCTTCAAAGAAAAGGGACAGGCTTTGCGGACGTGAGGACTGCAGATCGCCTTTGAGTAACTGCCCCACAGTTTTTAAAAGGGTCTCGTAAATGCCGACGTAGTGGACCAATGCGTTCTCATCGAGGGTATCGAGATAGCGGCCTATATGGTCGAGACTGAGTGTGGCGACCGCCATCGATTGAACGGCTGATTCATCGAGCGTGTCGTCTCCCGACGGCATCATTGTGTCCAGTGGGAGCGCATCCAGTGCTTTTTCCAATTGCCCTATGGGGTCTGTGGACCCGCTGGACAGATCGGTACTAGAGACGCGATTGAGCATCGCGCGCAGTCGGTGCTGCTGCCGGCGTGACAGTGACCCAAAAAGTGCGTAAATGGAGGCTGCTAAAACCGCGTTAAGTCCGCTGATTGTCCAGCTCAGTGACGTGGTTGATCCAATGTCTCCAAGACTGATGCTGAGCGTGCCTGCGAGGTCGGGTCCGATTTTGAGTGGTGTGTTGTAAAAATAGTGATCTTCGTTGAAGAGACCGACGCTGGCGACTAATTGACCTTCTACATCGGTCACGGCTGCGCCGGCGACAACGTCTGAGGCGATGAGACGATTCAGTTCGCTAGTGACTGTCAGCATGTCGCCTGAGGCAATCAGTCCAGACGCCCGTGATGCCGTGGCGCTTAAAATGGCTTGTGCGTAGGTTTCTCTCGCTTGCGTATCAACGTAAGCCTTCGACGCTAACGTGAGGTTGAGTGCGATTTGGCCCGCGACAAAAACACCGGCAGCAGCCACTAAACCGGTTTTTTGGCCAAAACCTAAACGCTCCCAAAAGACCACGACTTTTTGCTCCTTTTGACCTGCTTTGTCGGTTCTGGCGTGCCGACGTTTGTCCAAAGTCAGGGTATCATGATCACTCTTAAAGCGACCCCCCGAAGTGCTGATGTACATAACGATTCTAGCAAATCAGTCCACAATGCCTCCTTTGAAATCCTTAGAGGCGTTTCTTGCCTCTCACCGTATTCAGGTGCTCAGCAAAGAGGTATTGCCGGTTCCTCGTACGCTGGCCGATCGTCGGTACGCAGAGGGCTGGGTTCTTGATGCTGCTGATCAAGACACGCTTGCATTGGCGTTTTCGGCCGTTGGGCTGGACGATGGGGTCGACGTCAACGCGCAGCTTCCTACTGACCGGCCCGCTGACATTAAGTTGGCGGTGTTTGATATGGACTCTACGCTGATTGAGTGCGAGGTGATCGACGAGCTGGCTCGGCGTGCGGGAATTGGTGCTGCGGTCTCGCGTATTACCGAACGGGCAATGTGTGGAGAGCTGGACTTTAATCAGAGTTTTACCGAGCGCCTGTCGCTACTTGAAGGTTTAGATTCTGCGGTGATTCACGATATCGCCGCAGACCTTCCATTCTCAGAGGGCGGAAAAGAGCTGATGCTCACGCTCAAGGCGAGAGGCATCAAAACGGTGATTCTCTCAGGTGGGTTTCGGGTGTTCGCCGAGCGTGTCGCCGCTGAGCTTGGGATGGATGACGTATACGCCAATACGCTGGATATAGAGGCGGGGGTACTGACTGGGCGGGTGGTTGCACCCATTGTGAACGCCGAATTCAAAGCGACGACACTCAAGACCTTGGCCCGCACGATGGGGATTGGATTAAACCAAACACTTGCCGTCGGAGATGGTGCGAATGATCTTAAGATGCTCAGCGCTGCAGGCATTGGTATTGCGTTCAGAGCCAAACCCCTGGTCAGGGCGCAGGCGCGCTATCAACTCTCCCACGTGGGTCTCGACGGCGCGCTTTATTTAATCGGCAGTAAAGGCTCTAAGCCTTGAGTGCGACTCGCCGATTGACCGATCTCTAAGGTATGATCGCTTCATTATTTACACCGCGAGGTTGATATTTCATGCCCAACTTTTCTACAAACGAATTCAAACCGGGTCTGAAGGTGATGTTGGATAACGAGCCGTGCTCTATTTTAGAGAATGAGTACGTCAAACCTGGCAAAGGTCAGGCGTTCAATCGAGTGAGACTGCGTAACTTGCGCTCAGGTCGTGTCTTGGATAAGACCTTCAAGTCGGGTGACTCGCTGGAAGGGGCCGATGTATTAGACATTGACCTTGAGTACTCGTACACCGATGGAGAGTTCTGGTATTTCATGGACCCGAATACGTTTGAACAGCATTCTGCCGACCAAGCCGCGATTAGTGATGCGCAAAAGTGGTTGAAAGAGCAAGAGCGGTACGAAGTCACCTTGTTCAATGGCGCGCCACTGGTCGTCGCTCCCCCTAATTTTATTGAGCTTGAGATTACCGAGACGGATCCGGGTCTGAAGGGCGATACAGCACAAGGTGGTAGTAAACCGGCCACCCTGACGACGGGCGCCGTCGTTCGGGTACCGCTGTTCCTGTCTGAGGGTGAAATTATTCGTATCGACACGCGAAGCGGTGAGTACGTCAGTCGAGCGAGTAAGTCTTAAGGCCCCCGTGCCGACTTGGGAGCCCAGTGCTCAGATTGCTGACCTGCGCAGTCGCGGGTCGTTGCTCTCAGAGATCAGAGGATTTTTCGAGACGCGTGGCGTGCTCGAGGTCGACACACCTATTTTGGCCAGTCACGCTATTACAGACCCCAATATAGAGTTGTTTGCTGTCCCGACAGGCGATAGCGAACGCTTTCTTCAAAGTTCGCCAGAGTACGCGATGAAACGTCTGCTGGCGTCGGGCAGTGGTGACATTTATCAGCTTGGGAAAGTATTTCGTTACGGTGAGCACGGTAAAAAACACAACCCCGAATTCGTCATGCTTGAGTGGTATCGCGTCGGATGGACGCATTATCAGCTGATTCGCGAGGTCGCTGAGCTCCTCATCATCCACCTGCCGGTAAGCAGTTGGCAGGTGTGGCCTCTTCCGGCGCTCTTTGAGCACTTTCTTGGCTTGGATCCGCGTGAAGCCTCGGCCGAGCAACTTCATGATGCGTCTATCACCGCGGGCATTAACTTGAATGGAACGCTCGAAAAGCTCGACTATATTGATCTGTTGATGACACACATTATTGAGCCGCAAATCACTGACTGGGGCTTGGTCTTTGTTACCGATTTCCTTGCGGAACAGTCGGCGCTGTCGCGGGTAATCGATCGAACGGGAAAGCCCGTTGCTGCTCGATTTGAAGCTTATTTTCAGGGTGTTGAGCTGGCGAACGGCTACTGGGAAGAGTGTTGCCCCGTTACATTGTCTGAGCGGTTTAACGAAGATAATAAAAAGCGCCTTGCGCGGGGGCAGGTGTTGCGTGTGCCTGATCCGCAACTTCTGCACGCCCTTGAATCGGGACTGCCCGACTGTGCGGGGGTCGCGCTGGGTTTCGACCGACTGCTTATGCTTACGCTCGGACGCGACCGTATGTCGCAGGTCCTACCGTTTGACTGGATGAACGCTTAACCGATTAGAGCGGGTGTGTAGCCGTCTATGAACGCCGCTGGCGGCCGCCTCGGCTTTCCCGATGAGATTTCAATACAAACAAAATAAAGTGTTGCTCGGAGTACTGTTTCTCCGGTGGTGACTGATTTTATTTGCATTTGACGTTCCATCATCAACTGCCGCTGCCAGGTCGTAATCCAGGTGCCCACTTCGAGCGTTTCACCGAGCCGCGTGGCCTTCAAATAGTGGTACTCGGCTTTGGTCAGTGCCATGGCTCGGTCAAGCTGGCGATACACATCGGCCCCGAGACCCAGCTCGGTGGTGTGTGCCCATGCGGTTTCATTGCACCAATTGACGTACTGCGTATTGTTAGTATGTTCGAGCGCATCGATGTGGTCAGCGCAAACGTCAAATCGCCGGATGAACGGTGCTTCGTGGTCCCAGGTCATGCAGCGGGAGTCACTGCAGCCTTTTGTTGAAAGGCTAAGTAGCCAAACACAATGGCAATGAGGGGGCACATAATATTGAAGATCGCATAGGGTGCGTACTCGAAGGTCGCCACGCCAAGCGTCGCCGCCATGTAGGCACCACAGGTATTCCACGGAATCAGTGCTGAGGTCATGGTTGCCGAGTCCTCGAGCGTGCGAGAAAGGTTTTCGCGACTCAGATTAAAGTCATCGTAAGTCTTGCAAAAGAGCCTGCCGGGGAGCGCGATTGCGAGGAATTGATCGGCCGCCAATATGTTTGTGACAATGCCGCCCGTGACCGTGGCCACAACCAAGTCGCCCGTGGACTTTACTGCTTTTAAAACGGCGTCCAGTATTTGTTGGAGAATGCCGGTGCGCTCCAGAACGCCGCCAAACGCCAATGCACTGACGATCAACCAAACCGTATTAAGCATACTGGCGATACCGCCCTTACTGATGAGCCGGTTCAGCTCTTCATTTGAAGTGGTGCCCTCGAAACCTGCAAACAAGGTTCGCCAAAGGCCTTCAACAATCGGCATGTTGGTTTCAGGGTTAACGGTTAAGGCGAATTTCGTGACCACGTCAGTTTGAAGCGTGAGGGCCGTCAAGACACCTGCGACCGTGGCCAGCATGATCGCAGGGTAAGCAGGTACTAATCGCCTAATAAGGATCAACATCACTAAAAGTGGTGTGAGCACGCCAATTCCGACATTGAATTCTTCACTAATGGCCGCTCTCAAGGCTGCAATTTGCTCAGGCTCAGTAGCGGCACCTGAGTCCATTAATGAAAAGAACAAAAGAGCAATACAAAAAGCGGGCACAGTGGTCCAAAGCATATGGCGTATGTGCGCAAATAAATCGACATTGGTGCATGCGGCAGCAAGGTTGGTGGTGTCTGATAGGGGCGACAATTTATCGCCAAAGTAGGCGCCGCTGATAATGGCGCCCGCGGCCATGGCCGGCGGCAGGCCATAGCTGTCGGCAATACCCATAAGCCCGATGCCCAGTGTTCCAGCAACCGTCCAGGAGCTGCCGATGCTGATGGATGCAAGCGCACAGATCACAGCAGCAGCCGCAAAAAAGATCGATGGATTGAGAATCGATACGCCAAAATAAATCATGGCGGGGACTGTTCCTGAGATCATCCAGCTCCCGATCAAGCCCCCTACTGCAAGCAGGATCAAAATAGGACCAAGACCGACTTTAATACCTGCGACCATGCTTTCCTGAATATCCGACCAGGTCAGTCCTCGGTACATGCCCACAAGGCCAGCGCAGGCCGATGCGATGAGCAGTGCGACCTGATTTGGGCCGTAGGAGGCGTCCGCTCCAAAAAGTTGAACTGCCGAAAAAAGCAGGAAGATGAGAAGCGCAATGGGAGCAAATGATAAAATCATAGGTTATGCGGGCCTGTAGAAGGGCTTAGCCATTGTTATTTGATAGGTACCGATAATACGTTCACGGAAGCCGCCTTCACAGTAGCTGAGGTAAAAGCGCCACATTCTGATGAATTTGTCATCAAACCCGAGAGCCCTAACGGCATCCAGCTCTTTCAAGAATGAATCATGCCAGCATCGTAAGGTCTGCGCATAATCGAGCGTAATGTCTCTCAAGCCCGTCATTTGCATGTCCGTATTCCGGGTCAGCGCATTTCCAATAACGCCAACAGACGGAAGGCATCCGCCTGGAAAAATGTAGCGCTTAATATAATCCACCGACTGGCGCGCTGCATCGTAACGTTGCTTGTTGATCGTGATGGACTGAATGACGGCTTTCCCCTCGGGTTTGAGTAACCGACTGACGCAGTCGAAGTAGGTATCGAAGTACTCATGCCCCACGGCTTCGATCATTTCAATGGACACAAGCTTATCGAATTGCCCTGACAGGTTGCGGTAATCTTCAAACAATAGGGTGATTTTGTCACTGAGGCCTCGTCGTTCGACCTCAGCGCGCGCGTATTCAAGTTGCTCGCGTGAAATCGTCGTCGTTGTCACTCGGCAACCGTAATGTTCCGCGGCATAAATGGCCATACCGCCCCAGCCCGTACCAATCTCAACAAGATGATCGGTTGGCTTGAGTTCTAAGTCTTCACAAATCAACCGAAGCTTATGTTGAGACGCGTCAGCGAGGTCGTCACTACCCTCAGGAAATACGGCGGACGAATACATGAGCGTAGGGTCTAAAAACAGTGAAAAGAAATCGTTGCCCAAGTCGTAATGTGCGGCAATATTTTCCCTCGAGCCTGTGAGGGAATTCTTTCGCGCGGCGTGCGCAAGTTTAAGAGCCACCTTAACCAGCCAATTTTGGTTGCTCTTCATGGACTCCAAAATAGGCATGTTGGCGCTAAATACCCGGGTGACTTCGGTTAACTGCTCGGTGCTCCAATCGCCCTCGATATAAGCCTCGCCGGCACCGACCGTGCCGCCTGTGAGTATTCGACCGTAGGCTCTAGGGTTGTGAATCACTACGGTTGCGCTGGGTGCTATGGTTAAGTCGCCACTGCCAAAGTGATGCACTTCATCGCCGTCGTGAATAATCAGCTCACCGTGGCGCAGGCCCTGGAAAAGTCGAAACACCAAGCGTTTTGAGAGGGTCGCACTGCGGTAAGCTTTAATTGCGGGCAATTTTGCTATTTTTTTTACGTCAATCTGACCTGTCGTCATTGAGCCCTCCTAGTGAGCCGAATCGTTTTTAGGGTGGGAGTAAAGGGGCACTCGACGGAGAAACAAAACGAGTGCTTGCCAATAAATGGCCGCGGCCACTTTCGCGGTTTCCAATGGGAAACGCGCGAGCAGAGTCAGTGCCGAGGCTTTGTTTAGAGGCAGTCGTTTTAGCGTGAGTGACGCGTGAAAGACGCGCTCGCCGTCTTCTAAATTAGTCAGCTTTATGGCGAGTGAGTCATCCGGTGTTGTCGAAAACCAGCGGTATCGTTGATTCATACCGTGAAAGGGCGAAACGTGTAACTTTTTATCGAACTCGGTTTGGTAAAGGCCTGTTGCTGCGTCAACTGGCAGCACGTAGCTGTGACGCTCACCCCATGGTGTGTTGGTCACTTCCGCGACGATGTATTCGAGCTCATCGGTCAGGTGATTTTTACAGAAGTAACAGGCTATGGGGTTGTTCTGTATTCCGAAGTAACGCCAGTTGGCCAGCAGAAAGACTTGCCCCTCAAAATGTTGCCCAGTGACCTCGTGAATGCGCTGTTTAACCGCCTCCGCAATGGGTACTTTTTCGTCTCCAATAAAGTCGTTACGAACAAATCGCGCCAAGCCCCATCTACCCACGCTCCAAAACGGAAGATCTTTAGTGATTTTCTGAACACTCTCGACGTCGACGAAAGGCATAAAAACCGAGTAACTGAAGCGATGGTGTCTCGGCTTCATGCGCGCGTGTGCCAGCCTGCCAATGTAAAAGGCCGTTCTCACTCGGCGGTCTTCCTTGCGATGATCGCGTCGGCAACCCGATGACCGCTAAACAGACCGTCTTCATGAAATCCATTGCGCCAGTAGGCGCCACAAAACCAGGTATCACGCACGCCGTTTATCTCCTCCCAGCGCTCTTGAGCGGCGATTCCGTCGATCGTGAACTGCGGATGGGCGTATCGGTATTCTCCTAATATCGTTGCAGGATCAATAGCCGCTGTGTCGTTAAGCGTGACGCAAAAGGTTTCTGGAGCGGAAATTCCCTGCAAAATATTCATGTTATAGGTGAGAGTCGCCTGGCTATTTGAGTTCTTCAGGCGGTAGTTCCAGCTCGACCAAGCGCGTCGGTTTTGAGGCAAAACTCGCGCGTCAGTGTGCAGTACAACCTCGTTCTCAGAGTAGGGCAGTTGGGAGAGGACGGCGCGCTCCTTAGCATCGACGTCGCTCAAAATGGTCAAGGCTTGGTCCGCGTGGCCGGCGATGACGATGTTGTCAAACGTCAGCTCCTCGCCTTGCTCGGTTCGTAGTTTCGGCTTTTGCCCTGGCTCTCGCACGACTGCTGTGACGGCACACGACGTGCGTATATTGTCTATAAAAGGAGCGCACAACGGTTTGAGGTAGCTCTGACTGCCGCCGGTGAGGACTCGCCACTGTGGTCTGTTCTTGACCTGCAGTAATCCGTGGTTTTTAAAAAAGCGAACAAAAAATTCAGCAGGGTAGTTAAGCGTTTCTTCGAAGTTTGCCGACCAGATGGCAGACGCCATGCTGAGCAGATAGTTACGCCGAAACAGCGCGGAAAACTGATGACGCTCGAGATACGCTTGCAGCGTTTCTCCGGTCTTCAAGCGTCCTGCCTCTAGGTCTTCGACCGCGATGCGGTTGAATCGTAAGATCTCAAGCACCATGGCGATGAACGTCGGTGACAATAGGTTACGCCGCTGCGCGAAAAGTGTGTTCAGGTTGTTGCCTGCGTATTCGAGCCCGGACAGGTCATCAGATACAGAAAACCCCATTGTGGTGGGTTGGTTGGTGACTTCAAGCTCGTCCATCAGCGCGATGAATTCGGGGTAGGTCCAGTCGTTATAAACAATAAATCCGGTATCGATGGCGTAGTCGCCGCTGGCCACCGAGACGTCCTTGGTCGCTGTATGTCCCCCAATAATTGGCGAGGCTTCAAAGACCTCCACCGGCTCACCGGACCGTGCAAGCCGGTAAGCGCAACCGAGCCCTGAAATACCCGTCCCGATAATGGCTGTCGTCATTGTTAGACCTTTTAAGTGCTTAGCCCGTGTTGTCGCACAACTTGCCGCTGGCAACAATGTGTAAATATTAATATACACATTTAAGTGTCAAGTTAAGTGGATATGTGTATTCTGAATAAAGATACGCTCAAAGGAGAGTGCTCAATGGTCGACAAACAAGGAGAAGGCGCACGCGGACAGCCCGCGACCTCTGCTTGGTCAGTGCCTCAGGGGCGTCGCACCGATGAGTGGAGTCTTTGTGTCGTTCGAATGGCCGAGCATCGCGACCGCGCGGCATTTGCAAAGTTTTTCGCCCATTTTGCACCCTTAATTAAAGCGTTTGCGCTGTCGGGATCGTCGTTATCAGCGGCCCATGCCGACGAGCTGGTGCAAGAGGTCATGCTCAAGGTGTGGCAAAAGGCCGCGGGCTTCAACCCTGAGAAGGCGGCGGCAAGTACTTGGGTTTACACGATTGCACGAAACTGCCGGACGGATATGTTTCGTCGCCTGCAAAAATTCGATACGCAACTCGAAGCTGAAGACGTGGGGTTTGAGCTCGAAGGTCATGAGCCTACGAGTGCACTGCATGCGGAGCGCGGCGCGCAACGGGTTCGAGAGCTAATGAACCATCTGCCTCAGGATCAGGCGCAAATTTTGGCAAAGGTGTATATGGAAGGTAAGTCGCACTCTGAGACGGCTGCAGAGCTTGGATTGCCGCTGGGTACAGTTAAGTCGCGAGTGCGATTAGCGATACAAAAATTACAAGTTTTCATGGCTGCGGGTTCAGAGGAGTGATCCGCACGGGTAGACTTATCGGTATTAGTTTGCATATAAAGTAAAAAAATTTGCTCTGGTTAAACCGACGACTACAGTTGGGCGTACCGCAGACAAGAAAATATGCAGTTGACCGATCGAATGGGCAGGGTTAGAAAGATATCATGGTAAAGCATCATCCAGATTCCAACATGTTAGCTGAGTACTCGGCCAACTCTCTGCCTGCGGCGCAGAGTGTTTGCGTTTCCACTCATTTAGACCACTGTACGCTCTGTCAGCAAAAACTGGCGCAACTCGAGAGCATCGGCGGTGTGATGCTAGAAGATACGGCCCCCGTTTCAGTCGATCCGCAGGTGTTTGAAGATGTTCTTTTACGGCTCGATGAAGTGCCCGATGATAGAGCTGCCAACGACGCTAACGCATCGACGTTGTCGTGGACAGTCAAGCAAGTCCGGCAGGGAAATTTAGACAAGCTACAGTGGAAGAAAGTCAGCCGCTCATTGCGTATTGCCGATTTGGGGCGCATTGATGGCGCTACTGAATTTTCGCTTTATCATATCTCTGAGGGCGGTCGAATTCCCCAGCATAACCACTCTGGGACGGAGATGACGCTCGTTCTTCAGGGCGGTTTTAGTGATGAAAGTGGCGCTTATCACGCAGGCGACTTTATTGTTCGCGAGGCCGGAGATGTTCATGCGCCAGCAGCACTTCCGGGCGGCGATTGCATTTGTCTTGCCGTTCTCGAGGCCCCTCTTCGGTTTACCCACTGGCATCATCGTTGGCTAAGTCCACTGCTGCAACTGCGTGCGGGCTAATTTCAAACGCGGCACAACGGTTTTAGTCATCACCACCTCGCTTATAAGGCAGCTGAGCTGCTAAATCCTTGCTTAGATTTGTAGAATCGATTTGGGCTATCAGGTAATTTTCTCGCGATAAAGCCGGCTGGATGAGATCCTGTCGATGACATCAGACGTACTACCTCACAAACTTAAAAAGAGCGAGCATCACTCATGCGTATTGTTATTCCTCGCGAGTCGGTTGCAGGCGAGCGACGAACTTCCGCCACTCCGGAAACCGTAAAGAAAATGATCAGACTTGGCGCCGACGTCGCCATTGAGTCCGGCGCTGGCGATGCGGTCGGATACAACGACAGTCTTTATTCTGAGCTTGGCGCTGAAATTGTCAGTGATCGTGCGGCTTTGATGGGTTCTGCAGACATGGTCTTAAGACTGCGTAAGCCCGAGCCTGCGGACATCGATATGATGAAGCCGGGCTGTATCCATGTGTCCTATCTGGACCCGTTTAATGAGCGCGATCTCATAAAGACGCTTGCTGCCAAAGAAATTACTGCGGTCAGCATGGAGATGATTCCTCGCTCAACGCGCAGCCAGAAAATGGATGCGCTCAGCTCACAAGCCAACTTAGCGGGCTACGTGGCCGTCATGCTAGCGGCGGCGCAGCTGCCAAGTATCTTTCCGATGCTCATGACGCCTGCAGGAACGCTGAAGCCGGCAAAGATTTTTATCATCGGTGCGGGCGTTGCGGGTCTGCAGGCTATCGCCACTGCAAAACGGCTTGGCGGACGCGTGACCGCTTTTGACACGCGCCCTGTGGTTGCTGAGCAGGTGCAGTCGTTAGGTGGGAAATTCCTTGAGATTGATCTTGGTGATACCGGCCAGACGGCGGACGGTTACGCCAAAGAGCTGACGCCAGAGCAGGTGGAACTTCAGCGACAGGCACAAAAATCGGTTATTGCCGACTCAGATGTGGTGATTACAACGGCACAAGTCTTTGGTCGTAAACCGCCTGTTCTTGTCACCCGAGACATGATCGAGGGTATGGCACCTGGCGCCGTTATCGTCGATATGGCGGCAGAAACTGGCGGTAACGTCGAAGGTTCCGTCCCGAACGAGACGGTTGTTGTCGACGGTGTGACGATTGTGGGTACCGCGAACTTGGCCAATGAAGTGGCACGAGATGCGTCTCAAATGTACGCAAACAACTTGTTTAATTTGGTTGAGGACACTTGGGATACTGAGGCAAAGACGTTTGTTCTCGATATGCAGAACGATATTTTGCCAGGCTGTGTCATCACGCACGGTGGAGAGGTGGTTCACCCCACCATTAAAAATCTAATGGAAGGGGAAGGATAAAATGGAAGTTTCGTATCTTTTATTCATTCTGATGCTCGCAGTCTTTTTAGGCTTTGAGCTGATCAATAAGGTGCCCGCAACGTTGCATACGCCGCTGATGTCGGGTGCAAATGTCATTTCGGGTATTACCGTAGTGGGTGCGATTGCTCTGGCCGGTAGCGGCGAACAAGACCTCGCCCAGTGGCTAGGCGCTGGCGCTGTTGCGCTTGCCAGTATTAATGTCGTGGGCGGTTACCTGGTGACGGACCGCATGCTGGGCTTCTTTAAGAAGAAGGAGGGTTAAGTATGGAAACTAATCTCCTCATTCAGTTGGGTTATGTGGTCGCGGCGGGTCTCTTTGTTTTCGGTCTCAAAATGCTTGGTTCGCCTGATACCGCACGAAAAGGTAACGGCATCTCTGCCGTTGGTATGTTGCTTGCGATCGTTGCTGCTTTACTTGACCAAGGTATTGTCCAATACGAGTTTATTCTCGGGGGTATGATCGTTGGTGGTGCAATTGGTGCTGTTGCGGCGCGGTCAGTCGCCATGACGTCCATGCCCGAATTGGTCGCACTGTTTAATGGTGTTGGAGGCGCTGCTTCTGGATTGGTCGGTGTGTCGGCACTGTCGATCGCAACCGGCAATTTCCAGTACGTCACTATTATTTTGTCCATCCTCATTGGTGGCGTGACCTTCACCGGATCATTGATCGCCTACGGCAAGCTCTCAGAAATGATCGGCAGTGGCGCGATTACCTTCGCGGGGCAGAAATTCGTGAATGGGCTCATTGTGCTCGGTATTTTGTACAGTGCTGCAATGTTTGTCACAACGCCCAGCGATCCGACATGGCTTTACGCGGTCGTTGGTTTGTCGCTGCTCTTCGGTGTGATGGTGGTGATCCCCATTGGCGGCGCGGACATGCCCGTGGTGATCTCGTTGCTGAACTCCTACTCGGGTCTTGCAGCGTGTGCGGCGGGCTTTGCCGTCGATAACAACGTACTCATTGTCGCTGGATCGCTCGTGGGTGCCTCAGGAATAATTCTCACGCAGATCATGTGCAAGGCGATGAATCGTTCACTGAGTAATGTACTGTTTTCGGGCTTTGCGAGTGTCTCGACCACGGTCACTGAAGTGGAAGGAGAGATCAAACCGATTTCGGTTGAGGACGCCTACTACGTTCTGGAAGCAGCCACTAACGTCGCCATTATTCCAGGCTACGGCATGGCGGTTGCTCAGGCCCAGCACGTTGTCAAAGAGCTCATGGAATTGCTCGAAGCCAACGGGTGTGAAGTGAATTACGGTATTCACCCGGTTGCCGGGCGTATGCCGGGACACATGAATGTATTGTTGGCCGAGGCTGATGTTCCTTATGACCAGCTTCTGGAGATGGATGAGATTAATCCCCGCATGGAAAGCGTGGATGTGGCGATTGTTATTGGTGCGAACGATGTCGTTAATCCAGCAGCACGTGAAGTCGAGTCATCACCCATTTACGGCATGCCGGTGATTAATGTGTCCGATGCAAGAACTGTATTCGTCTTAAAGCGCTCAATGGCCTCCGGCTTTGCCGGTATTGAGAACCCACTGTTTTACAAAGACAACGCGCGAATGCTCTTTGGTGACGCTAAAGAGTCGATCGGCGGCTTGGTCAGAGAATTCTCGTAATGGCTTAATGCAATTGAAGGCGCCGCATTCGGCGCCTTTTTTTTGCTTCGAATTTTTACGCCTGCCCATTCTGAGGCGACTTGCGTTGAAAGCATTGCGCACTTGCGCCGTGTATAACCGCCTGCTCGCTCTGTATCTGAAGCCCGCGGTTCCTAAACTTAATCCCAAGAGTAACGCTTTGGATGGACTTGCTCTGGACTTGCTCTGGACTTGCTCTGGACTTGCTCTGGACTTGCTCTGGACTTGCTCTGGACTTGCTCTGAGCCTGAATCAGTTAACGACGACGCTTGGACTTCAGCTTAGGCCGCCGGTTGAGTGATTTGGGGCTCTTCTTCCTGCGTCTCTTTGAACTGCATGCTCGCAAGACGCTGATAGAGCCCACAGCGCACCATCAATTCATTATGTGTTCCAACGTCGACAACCGAGCCGTCGTTAATAACCGCGATTGCATCTGCATTAACGATGGTCGAAAGTCGGTGCGCGATAATAATGGTCGTGCGCCCGCGCGTTAGCTTGGCCAGAGCCAGTTGGACGTAGTGCTCACTTTCGGTATCGAGCGCACTGGTGGCCTCATCAAGCAAAAGGATCTCAGGGTTTTTCAAAATAGCGCGTGCCAGTGCGATACGTTGACGCTGACCGCCCGAGAGCTGTACGCCTTGAGCTCCAATTTCGCTTTGGTAGCCATTGGGCAGCCGCGCGATAAACTCTTGCGCATACGCGGCTTGGGCGGCCGCCTCGATGTCTTCTTGGCTCGCATGCGGATTGCCGTAGCCAATGTTATAGGCAATGTCTCCCGAGAATAAGATCGGCGCCTGAGGAACCAGCGCCGTCTTGTTTCGCCAGTCTCGCAAGGGGAAGT
>ENA-OQVM01003102-OQVM01003102.1-marine-metagenome-genome-assembly--contig:-NODE-3102-length-18400-cov-7.739180_pt1 | contig 18400 bp, 20 predicted proteins | sample MGYA00237776_ERZ505498 | MGnify/ENA primary metagenome ERZ505498 (study PRJEB26159, sample SAMN06265151) | marine metagenome | isolation source: Helgoland LTER site | place: Germany:Helgoland, sampling... | reverse complement strand
GCAGGTCGGCAAAAACCGGCTCAAAACATCTCAAGGGAGGAGACAAGATGCGCAAGTATCTGCTCTCCGCAGTCGCGGTTTCAGCCGTGCTTGCGGGGTCCAATAGCGCTTTGGCTGACGAAGCTGCAGCACAGCGTTGGATTGATCAAGAATTCCAGCCATCAACACTGTCAAAAGACGAACAGATGGCTGAAATGCAGTGGTTCATCGGAGCCGCACAACCTTATGCCGGTATGGAAATCAACGTTCTGTCCGAAGGCATTCCAACACATTCCTATGAAAGTGAAGTGCTGACCAAAGCCTTCGAAGAAATCACAGGAATCAAGGTAAACCACCAGATTCTGGGTGAAGGCGAGGTCGTTCAGGCCGTGCAAACCCAGATGCAGACGGGTCGTAACCTTTACGATGCGTACGTAAACGACAGTGACCTCATCGGCACGCACTCGCGCTTGCAGCTGGCGCGCAACCTGACCGACTTTATGGCAGGTGAAGCCGCGGCAGTTACAAACCCCGGTTTGGACCTTGCTGACTTTATGGGCATCCAGTTCACGACTGGCCCAGATGGCGATCTCTATCAGATGCCGGATCAGCAGTTCGCGAACCTTTACTGGTTCCGCAAAGACTGGTTCGACGATGAGGCCAACAAAGCCGCGTTCCAAGCCAAGTACGGCTACGAGCTAGGCGTGCCGGTCAACTGGTCTGCCTATGAAGACATCGCCGAGTTCTTTAGCAACGACGTGCAGGAAATCGACGGTGTGCGCATCTATGGCCACATGGATTATGGTAAGCGCGCACCCGACCTTGGCTGGCGCATGACTGACGCTTGGCTCTCGATGGCTGGCGCTGGTTCTGTGGGTGAACCCAATGGTGTCCCAATCGACGAATGGGGTATCCGCATGGAAGCGGGCTCATGCAACCCTGTGGGTGCTTCTGTAACCCGCGGTGGTGCTGCCAACGGCCCAGCGGCTGTCTACGCGATCCGCAAGTGGGACGAATGGCTGCGCAACTATGCGCCTCCAGGTGCAGCAAGCTATGACTTCTATCAGTCACTGCCAGCACTGGCACAAGGCAACGTAGCCCAGCAGATCTTCTGGTACACTGCCTTTACTGCAGACATGGTTGCACCGCAGTCTGCGGGTAACAACACCGTGGATGCCGACGGCAATCCATTGTGGCGTATGGCACCATCTCCGCATGGTCCCTACTGGCAAGAAGGCCAGAAGGTCGGTTATCAGGACGTGGGTTCCTGGACCATCCTGAACTCGACACCATTGGATCGGGCACAGGCTGCTTGGCTCTATGCACAGTTCGTTGTGTCTAAGACAGTTGATGTGAAGAAGTCCCATGTGGGTCTGACTTTCATCCGCGACAGCACAGTGAACCACGAGTCGTTCTCTGAGCGTGCGCCGCAGCTGGGTGGCTTGGTAGAGTTCTACCGTTCACCTGACCGCGTTGCATGGTCGCCAACTGGCATCAACGTGCCTGACTATCCAAAGCTGGCTCAGATTTGGTGGCAGCAGATTGGTGACGTGAACTCCGGTGCGTTTACACCACAGGAAGCCATGGACCGCTTGGCCGAGGAAATGGACATCACCATGTCACGGATGCAGGCCGCTGATGAAGCTGCCAATGTCTATGGCGGTTGCGGCCCACGTCTGAACGATGAGCAGACGGCGGAATACTGGTACGCAAACGGCGGCGCAAAGCCACCTCTTGCGAACGAGAAACCGCAGGGCGAGACCGTCAATTATGACGAACTGGTTGCCCGCTGGGCATCTGAGTAACCCTCCCTGTCTGACGCAATTGCGTCGACACAAGACCGAGGCCTGTGATGGGCCTCGGTCACTCACTCTGACCCCCTAAAGGGCAACTATGACACTACACATCAAGAATATCACCAAGGTTGTCGATGGCAGGGTCCACATCAAGCCGACAACGCTTGCGCTTGAAACCGGTCACTTCAACGTTCTTCTTGGTCAGACTGGATCTGGGAAGACCTCTTTGATCAAAATGATGGCCGGGCTTGACCCTATTGCCGATGGGCAGGTCATCATGGACGGCCAGGACGTCACCAAGCTGAGCACGCAAAAGCGTAACATCTCGCTGGTACATCAGTTCTTCGTCAACTACCCGCATATGACAGTCTACGATAATATCGCCTCGCCCTTGAAAGTCGCCGGTATGGCGAAATCCGAAATTCAAGGACGCGTGGAAGAAGCCGCCGACATCCTGCAATTACGGCCTATGTTGCACAGACGCCCGCATGAATTATCTGGGGGCCAACAACAGCGCACCGCACTTGCCCGTGCAATCGCAAAGGAAAGCCGTGCGGTATTTCTGGACGAACCGCTAGCCAACCTAGATTACAAACTCCGCGAGGAACTGCGCGAGCAGCTGCCCGAACTCTTCGCCGGACGCGGTGCTGTTGTGGTCTACGCAACCTCAGAGCCCGAAGAAGCGCTGTTGCTGGGGGGCTACACAGGCCTGATGGATGACGGCAATGTCGTTCAGTTTGGGCGTACCGCTGATCTTTACCGCACGCCGTCCTCGTTGACTGCAGCAGCCGTGTTCTCAGATCCGCCGATCAACAAGGCGGCGGTGACAAAAACAGGTGACCGCTTTAGTATGGGGGACGCGACATGGCCCGCACTGGGGGCCGCCGCGGGGCTTTCCGATGGCGATTATGTCGTGGCGATCCGCCCACATCACGTCGTCCCAACGCCAAGCGACCGTCACACCGTCCCGCTTTCCGGCCAGGTTCTTGTGACAGAACTGTCAGGCTCTGAAAGCTCCGCACACTTCCGGCTCGCTGTCAGAGACTGGGTGTCACTGTCACACGGTGTCCATCCTTATGAAGTCGGTGCGGATCACCCTTTCTATCTTGATCCATCCGCTTGTTTTTATTTCGCACCCGATGGTGCCACCGTTGCAGGAGCCGCCATCTAATGGCCAAGATTACCCTGTCCAAATTGCGGCATAGCTATATGCCAAACCCAACGTCCGCTGACGACTATGCGCTTAAGGAAATCGACCTCGATTGGTCAGATGGTGGCGCGTATGCGCTGCTTGGTCCGTCAGGCTGCGGAAAATCAACCCTGCTGAATATCATTTCCGGCCTGTTGATCCCGTCAGAAGGTCAAGTGCTGTTTGACGGCAAAGATGTCACCGCTTTGCCACCAGACCAACGCAATATCGCGCAAGTTTTTCAGTTTCCCGTGATCTACGACACGATGACTGTTTTTGACAACTTGGCCTTTCCTCTGCGCAATCGCGGCGTCGATGAAGCCCGGGTCACAGCGCGCGTGTCCGAGATCGCAACGATGCTAGAGGTCACCGACCTGCTACGGACAAAGGCCGCTGGGCTGTCGCCCGACAACAAGCAAAAGATATCCATGGGCCGCGGTTTGGTCCGCGACGACGTGAATGTCGTGATGTTTGATGAACCGCTGACCGTCATCGACCCGCACCTGAAATGGAAGCTGCGATCAAAGCTTAAAGAGCTACACCAAAAGGTACGCGCGACGATGATTTACGTCACACACGACCAGACAGAGGCACTGACCTTTGCTGATCAGGTTGTCGTCATGCAAGACGGCGAAGTCGTGCAGATTGGCACCCCGGTTGAGCTGTTTGAGCGTCCGGCGCACACCTTTGTCGGCCACTTCATCGGCTCACCGGGTATGAATGTGCTTGCCGCTGAAATGCGTGATGGTGGTGCTTTCCTCGGCGGGCATCATGTCGCGTTGGAGGGGATAGTGACCACGTCCACTGGCGCGCCCCAAATCGGCATTCGCCCAGAATTCGTAAAGATCGGCGATGCGGGGCTGCCAGCAACGGTGCGCAAAGTGTCCGACATTGGGCGGCATAGCGTGGTCGAGGCGATGGTGGGTGACATATCTGTCAAGGCGGTCACCGAAGGTGCCGTGCCCGAACAAGGCGCCGCCATTCACCTGAAATTCCAACAAGACCAAACCCGGCTGTATCGCGACGGCTGGCTGGCGACCGAAGGTGCAGCATCATGAAAACCCAAAATCATAAGGCGTGGTTCTTCGTCCTGCCTGTCCTTTTCTTGGTCGCATTCAACGCGCTGATCCCAATGATGACGGTGGTCAATTATTCGGTACAGGAAACCTTTGGCAACAACGTGTTCTTTTGGGAAGGCCTGCGCTGGTTCGAAGATCTCTTGAACTCTGATCGGTTCCACGCAGCCTTGGGCCGTCAGTTTCTGTTCACCGGCTTGATCTTGCTGATCGAAGTACCGCTTGGCGTCATCATCGCCCTTTCCATGCCGCGCAAGGGGCCTTGGGTGCCTGTCTGTCTTGTCCTTATGGCGCTGCCCATGCTGATCCCTTGGAATGTGGTCGGGGCAATGTGGAACATCTTTACGCTGCCCGACATTGGCCTGCTTGGCTATCTGATGAACACAACGCTTGGCATCGACTATGACATGACGCAAAGCCCCTTTGCCGCCTGGGCTACGATCATCACGATGGACGTGTGGCACTGGACCTCGCTTGTTGTGCTCTTGTCTTATGCAGGGCTCGTGTCGATCCCGGACGCCTATTATCAGGCAGCCAAGATCGACGGCGCATCACCCTTTAAGGTATTCCGCTACATTCAATTGCCCAAGATGAAACAGGTCCTGACCATCGCAATCCTTTTGCGGTTCATGGATAGTTTCAACATCTATACAGAGGTTTTCGTGCTCACCGGCGGTGGCCCTGGCAATTCGACAACATTGCTTTCGATCGATCTTGTCAAAATCGCACTTGGACAATTCGATCTTGGCCCGGCAGCCGCGATGTCCCTGATCTACTTTGCCATCACGCTGCTTGTCAGCTGGCTGTTCTATACTCTTATGACAAAGGATGACGCGAAATGAAGAAGCGTTCCCTCATTCCGATCATCTATATCGCGTTCCTGATGCTGCCGATCTACTGGCTGGTTGCGATGTCGTTTAAAACAACGAACGAGATTCTGTCAGGATTTAGCCTGTTTCCACAAAGCTTCACGCTGGAAAATTATACGACGATCTTTACCGATCCAACCTGGTATTGGGGCTATATCAACTCGATCATCTACGTGTCGTTGAACACGATGATCTCACTCGCAGTTGCATTGCCCGCCGCTTACGCCTTTAGCCGGTACAGGTTCCTAGGCGACAAGACGCTGTTTTTCTGGTTGCTAACAAACCGGATGGCACCCGCTGCGGTCTTTGCCTTGCCGTTTTTCCAGCTTTACTCAGCCGTGGAGCTGTTTGATACGCATATCGCCGTCGCCTTAGCACATTGCCTGTTCAATATCCCGTTGGCCGTCTGGATCCTCGAGGGGTTCATGAGCGGTGTGCCCAAAGAACTTGATGAGACCGCCTATGTGGACGGGTATTCGTTTCCGCGCTTCTTCACGACGATCTTTCTCCCCTCGATCAAGGCGGGTGTCGGGGTTGCTGCCTTCTTCTGCTTTATGTTTTCCTGGGTGGAATTGCTGCTGGCAAAAACACTGACCGCGGTCGAGGCCAAGCCCATCGCAGCCACAATGACCAAAACCGCGTCATCGGCGGGCTATGAACTCGGGCTTCTTGCGGCGGCGGGTACATTGACCATTATTCCGGGAGCCATCGTGATCTATTTCGTACGCAACTACATCGCCAAGGGCTTTGCCCTAGGGAGGGTCTGATATGTTTGGCTGGATGGCATGGACATGGCCCACGGGGTTGTTCTTTATCGGATTGTTCACCGCAATGGCGATCATCACTTTTGTCGAAATCCGTTACCCAGGAACGTCCGAACGTAAAGGAGTGCTTGGCCTTGTCACAACACGCGGAGACCGCTTGTTCCTTTCGCTCTTGGGCACGGCCTATATCTTTTTGGCATGGATTTTCTTTTTTGGAATGCCCCTTTGGGGGCCCTTAGCGATCAGCATTGCATGGGGTATCTTCTGTTTCTGGAAGGTTTAATGCGGAATCTCTTGGACTTACGAAGGTCTTAGTATCTAATCTGCACCGGGGGAAAGCAGTACAGATGATGGTGGAACGCAGTATGCGGCAAAAGAAGAAAAGCGAATTCCTTACCGAGGTCGAGCTAGAGTTCATGACAGAGCTCTGGGATCTTGGAGAAGGAAGCGTGCGCGATGTGCTTGCAAAGCTCGCGCCGGAACGCAACCTTGCCTATACGTCTGCTGCGACAATCTTGCGGATCATGGAACAAAAAGACTTTGTCACCAGTGAGAAGCGCGGGAAAACCTTCGTCTACCAACCCTTGCTAGCCAAAGACGCTTATCAAGCAAAAACTTTGCGTGATCTGTCGGAGAAGCTGTTTGACGGCACCCCGGCAACTATGGTGGCACGTCTGGTCGACGATCAAGGCATGTCAGAGGAAACATTGGCGGAAATACGGGCACTTTTGGATAGGAGGTTGAACGACAATGACAGCTGAATACCTACTAAGCGCTTATATCGACACCAACGTGATCTTGATTACCGTTGCGATCATCTGGTTTGGATCCAAAAAACTCTTTATGCGCACGTCGTTACGAGCGGCGTATCAGATCCAGCTTCACCTGCTCTACGGGCTTGTTGCCATGGTTGCACTGTCGCCCCTGTTGGCCACCTGTCTGGAAGTCTTCCAGAGATGGGGCCTGCTTTCTGCACAATCCGGCGTAAGCCTTTCAGATTTTCTGGTGTCGCAGTATCTGCACGGAAATATCGCCCTTGCGCCAACCGAGTTTGAGCGGCTGTTGATGTGGCGCACCGAAATCACCCGCGAGATTGCGTCTTTGTCCAGCTGGCTGGGCTATTTGGTTTTGGGCGGACTGATTGGCGGCTTCTTCATCATCGTCGTCCGCAATGCGCGTGATACGCTGTATCTGATGCGCATGATCCGCAACAGTTACGTGTTGCGCCGAGTTGGTCGCGTGGACATCCGCTTTACCCATGAAACACGGGTGCCATTTTCAACACGAGGGCTGTTGCGCCATTATGTAGTTTTGCCAACCGATTTACTGGCCCAGCAGAACGACGTGCGGATTGCCGTTTCGCATGAGCTTCAGCATATCCGGCAACATGATCTGACGTGGGAAATCGCGCTTGAGCTGATCCGGCCGTTCTTCTTTTGGAACCCGGCCTTCGCCTATTGCAAACGCGATGTAGAGCGCTTGCGCGAACTGGCCTGCGATCAACATGTGCTTAGCAGAAAGACGCATCCGGTGCTGGACTATTGCGAATGCCTTTTGCGGGTGTGCCGCACAAGTTTGACAGGCGACCGCACAAACCAGATCATCACACCCAGCGTCCCTTTTGTGCAGATCGACCGCCGCATGAACGCAAGTCACTCTGGCAGCTTTCTGAAGCTGCGGATTGTTTCGCTGCTTGATGGCAATGTCACCGAAGGGCGGCGCCGGATTGGCACCGCGATCATTGTATTCTCTGTGATATTGACACTGCTTGCGACAGTCGCACTGCGACCCACAAATACCTGGAGCTATGATCGGTTGATGCTGTCGACCATCGTCAATCTGGAGCGGCTGAATACACGGTCGATAGTGCCATAAAAACGGTGCCGCGCACCGAGTGAACCCGCGCGTCTTGTCTGGCAAACGCGCGGGTAGATAGTGCGCCTACTCAGACGGCGGCAAATCAATCGAGTAGAGCTCAAGCATATTTCTGTCGGGATCGCGAACTCGGAAAAACCGAAATGGGCCTTCGACAATGACAGCCGCGTCTTCAAGGTGCTCTGGTAAGGCCGCGGTGACTTTTGCAAAAGTCTCGTCGATATCGGAAACTTGGATATAGGCGCGCATCGTGTCTCCGCGTATCGCATCCACAGCATAAACCTCGCGAGAGACGACGGCATAAAGCCCACCGGCCACATCAAAGCCAACCACGCTCGGCATACGCATTTCAGGGTCTCCGAATAGTTTCTCATAGAACCTGCGAGCGCGATCCATGTCATCGGCAACAACATAAAGACCAAATCGGTCCGTGTTGATGGGCTCTGCGCTGACAGGGGCGATCACTAAGCTGAGTGCCAAGGCAAACAGGCCAAAACCCGGGATAAATACTTTAGATTTCATCACTATTCATCCTCTAGTGGGTGGATCAGAAATTGCTTGGCGTTGTCACAGATCTCGTACCAATCCGGTTTCTCTGCCACAAACTCATGGTGTTGGTTGCGCGTCTGAGGATCATCATTAAGACATTGCGCATTGAGTGGAAAAAATTCCCCTGCACCCGGCTCACCCAGCGAAGTTCCACAGCGCTTACAGAATTTCCGTGTGTAGGTGTAAGGCGGCAGAGGGTGGTATTCAGACACCAATTCCTCACCTTCAATCCACCGAAATGTGTCTTCCTTGACGAACACAGATGTGCTGGTTCCGGCTTTGCGACAGCGGGTGCAATGGCAGGTCGCCATCATACTTGGCGGTGCGGTCAACTCAAATTTGATGCCGCCACAGTTGCAGCTTCCTTTGATCATGATCAATTCTCCAAATGACTTTCAAAGCCTTGTTTGCATGTCGCCTTACAGACATAAAGTGGGCATGCTGACAGCATAGTGGCAGCATCAAACAGGAGTTGAGACCTTGCGCAAAGCGGAACGCCTTTTTGAAGTTGTTCAACTACTTCGCCTTGCGCGCGCGCCCATTTCTGCTCAGCACATTGCAAAGGAACTGGGGTCCTCTCAACGTTCCGTTTATCGCGACATCGCGGCACTGAAGGCGCAAAAAGTGCCCATCCGTGGAGAAGCTGGCGTTGGTTACGTCCTTGAAAAAGGGTTCGATATGCCGCCCCTGATGCTGACCTCCGATGAGCTGGATGCGGCAGTTCTTGGGGCACATTGGGTCGCCAGCCGCGGTGAACCCGATCTGGCAAAGGCTGCCCTTCATCTTCTTGCCAAGATCGAAGTGGTTGTGCCCGAGAGGCTGCGGGCGCATGTTCTGGAACCCGCGACCAGCGTCGCACCCGTTGCTGAAACGCAAGAGGCGGTAAACTCGTCGCTACTGCGAGGTGCAATCCGTGCCCATCGAAAGATAGAACTGAAATACCGCGGCAATACTGGTGAAGTGACAGAACGTGTTATCTGGCCGGTCTTGTTAGGATACCGTGATGCAGGTCGAATTCTAGCGGCATGGTGCGAGCTGCGGCAAGGTTTTAGGTATTTTCGTACAGAACGCATGGTATGTGCAGATGTCTTGGAACAGCGCATACCCCAGACCGCACCTGTTTTGCGCGCGCGTTGGCGGGCGGTGATGGACGAAGAGCGCGTAACCTATACAGGCTCATAATAATCCATACCGGCCTGCGTTCTCCAGATATTTGTTGCTGGTGTAGTTCAACTGACATATTTTGTCAGTTGAGGCCAGCTAGTCAGGCGGGACGAACCAACCTGACTAATGGAGAACACCATGTCGAAGAACGTCATCGAAACCGTCACATTCAAGCTGAACGACGGTGTCAGCCGCGAAGATTTCATCGTTGCCGCCAAAGAAATGAGCCCTTGGGTGGAATCGCGCCTGGGCTTCCTGCATCGCCGCCTATCCTGCACCGAAGACGGCACGTGGGTTGAACAGATCGAGTGGGCCGATATGGACGCTGCCAAAGCCGCCGCAGCGGCAGCACCCAGCGCACTTGAAAACGCAGGCTTCATGTCTGCCATCAATGGTCCAACAGTCCAGCTCATGCATTCCGAGCTGGAAGTCGTGATCAACTAGGCCACCCATGCAGCGAAGCGCGCGCCTTGCAGAAATAGTGGAGATCGTTCGGGACGGGCGACTGCACTTGGCACGCGATATTGCTGATGCTTTGGAAGTTTCGGTGCGCACAATCTACCGTGACATCGATACGCTGGTGGCCAGTGGCGTCCCCATCGATGGCGAGCGCGGCATAGGCTATATGCTGCGCGAGCCGGTCTTTCTACCGCCAATGGCACTGTCTCTTTCCGAGCTTGAAGCGCTCAATCTGGGCATGGCCATTGTCCAAGAAGCCGCCGATGAGGAAATGCAGGCAGCGGCGCGCGGGGTCATGGACAAAGTAGGTGAACACGCATCGAACCGCCGTCATGCGCCTAAATCATGGGGGTTCGGGGTCTATGCTTTTGAGAGCGCGCAACAGGGGTTCAAGCACATGCCCCTTTTGCGGCGTGCAATCCGTGAAGGGCTGAAGCTGCAGATATCGTACCGGTCGTTGGCGGAGGAAACTTCTACGCGGGTCATCAGACCACTGCAAACCGAGTATTGGGGGCGTGTTTGGACGGTGTCTGCGTGGTGCGAACTACGCGGCGGGTTCAGGGCCTTCCGCATTGATAGAATGGAAATCTGCGCGGTGACTGGAAAGAAATTCCAGCCCGAAGCAGGAAAGACAGTACAGGACTATTTAGACCATGTCGCAGACCAAATTGATCGAACCAAGCACCGTACATGACTACATCATGACGCATCTCGACGGTGTTTCACCGGCAGAGACTTGGGGCGAAACTGCCTTTTTCTATAATCCCGGACAGTTCCTTAGCCGCGGGACTTACTTTGCAACGATCAAGCCAAAGGACGGCGCGAACGACAATGCGTCACATCTCGATAGACCGGGCCTTTGGCGGCTGAACCTGGGTGTCAGCAAAGGCGCCTACCTTGAGCTTTTTGGCCCCCCGCCCGAGCGCCCTGGCAAAGGGGGCATTGTCGCCGGTGACTGGGATTTCACTACGCCCAACCTGATCACACCGCACCCTGTCTACGGCTGGATGTCATGGATCGCGGTCATCAACCCGACTGGCGAGACATGGGGCAAGTGCTGCACCCTTATTACCGATGCCCATGCACGTGCCGCGAAAAGGTTCAAGCAAAGGGTAAAACAGAAAGCATAACGCCGGGCCGACCTTCTTGGCGCGCCTATGTCAGGTTGTCCGAGAAGGTCTGATTGCACCACCACCTCTTCAACTGTCCCGAAACACATAGGCCGCTTTTTTGGCAAATGTCGTGCAATCCTTTTTGACCTTGATCACGCCACATCGGCAGGTCTGACAAACGCCTCGGGCGTCGATAATCGCGCGCACATCCAGAATAGTGCACCGTAGAGACTGCCGAAGATGCCGCCGACAACAACGGGATTTCCCTGAATTGATATGGCAAAAGCGAACACCATCGTTGCCACAATCGCGCCCGCTCCAGTCGCAACCACCCAACCGGCAAAGCCCGCCCTGAGCGCGCCCACGGCAAGAAACAGAGCTGGCACAACCGCAATCAGGGCAACCAAAGGAGAGATCACCAAAATAAGGCCAAGTCCCCCAATCGCGCTATAGAAAGCGCTTGGCGGGACCGTTTCAAATGGGATCGCCAACGCAGACAAGAGGACACCGAAAAAAAGAGGCACAAGGCAGGATCCAAGACCTCCCAAAAATGATGCGCGCCAAATTGCGCTGGGACGCACCTGCCGATTGGTTCTAAACGGCGGCCAATAGCGGTTGATCCAATCCAATTTATTGCTCATTTTCGATCCTCAAAAATTTTCACGGTTTTGCCCGCGCTCTGAATATTAATTTTGCTAGAACAGATTGCATGGCGCTGCATCATCCTCTTCGCACTTGCCCTTCGCCAATTAATTTCCCAACCAACGAACCACGACAAACCGGCTATAATCAGCACATCAATTGCAATCTCGCTGATTGTGAGAGCCCCGGTGCACCTTCAGCGCCGGGGGTTCTTTGCCGGTGTTAAGATCCATGCTCCAATCCAACTTGCGGCCCTCTAGCCTATTCAAGAACGCCTTTATTCGCTTTGCGTTACAGCCACCATCAACAAGACCTTCGCGCGATTTTGACCGCATATCCACTCGGGTTTTATCACCCGCGCTCTTTACTCGGATCACAACATCGTCAACGAAGCTTAAGACGGCTGTTGTGACTTCGGCCTCAATGATGCCCGTTGCCTCATCACTGTGTTTGATGTCCCAGCCCACTCTTTCGTCAACCAAATCGAAAGCGCGGCGAAAAACCTTGGGTGGACTGCCGTCCAACACGATTGGACGCAGGTCTGGGTATGATTTTCTAATGATCGGCCCAAACCTGTCTGGAAAGGCCAGGTCACGGCCCGCATTTGCCGGCGCATCAACTGCGGCCGCAAAGACCGGCGGATGTGCCACGTCTGTCGTCACATCGTTGATCAGCGGATAAGACAAATCCTCAATCGTCTTCGCTGCAACGACGATAAAAGGCAGACTGGCAATGCCTGCAAGCATCCACAACTGAGATTGCCAAAACACCAACGCTCCAATGGTCGGACCGCTTAACGCGCCCAACATGCAGATCGCCCATCCCAGCATTGCAGGACGAACACCCGCATATCCCAGAAAAGACCCAAGCAGGATGACGCAATATGGAACAAGGGCTAGGAGAAGCATAACTTTCGGCTTTCTAAACGTGGAGAGGGGGAAAAGGCATGGCGTGTCGTGCTGTGATCTCAATCAATGGGACAGGAAATCATCCAACAGATCGAACACCAGCCTGATACGCCGGCTTGTATGCAACTCGCGATGTGCCACAAGCCATGTTGGGATCGAGAATGGTGCGATTTCGGTCAACACCGGTTCGAATTCTGGAAACTTGGCGGCAATGCGATCCGTCATGATTGCGATGCCATGGCCGTTTCTCGCCAGTTCCCATTCAACAACCTGCGACTGGGAAACAAAGCGGAAATTCTTCTTACTCAAGTCGAGCCCGATTGGGCGCAAGTGCCCCATGACCCTTTCAAAATCGCCATAGCTGACGAATTGATGCTGCGAAAGATCACCGTCCAGCTTTGGGGACCCATATGTATTGATGTATTTTTGGACCGCGTAAAAGCGCGTGGTCTCTTCACAAACCAGCTTTGCGATAAGGTTTGGCTGCTCTGGGCGGACATGCCTGATCGCGATATCCGCCTCGCGCAAAAGCAAATCGCGAACATTGTTGTCGGCGGCTATATCGACTTCAAGGTTGGGTGCTGCGTCCCTCAGACTATCCAGCATGGCTGGCAAAAGATAAGTCGCCGTCATTTCGGATGCGGTGACCCGAACCTGACCTTCGATGGTTTGCGATTGGCCGGATGCCGCGAGCGATATCATATTGGCACCCTCAGCCATCGTTCGCACGTGATCTAAAAGATCAAACCCCGCTTGGGTCAAAGAAACGGACCGCCCCATGCGTTCGAACAAGGTGACACCCAGTTCCGCCTCTAAAGCCGCGATTTGCCGCGTTATCGTTGGCTGCGTCAGCCCAAGGGCTGCGGCCGCCGCCGACAACGAACCTTCTTCGGCAACGGCCAAAAGTGATCGGGCCTGATTCCAATCAAACGATATGCTTTTCCAATTCATTGGGCTCTTTTACCCCGCAATATCGAATACAACACCAACGTTTTTCGACGATTTACTATTGAAAAATGCATGAATAGACATTCTTCAATCTCAGGCAATGAGCGAAAGAAAGCGTGATGGAACCTAAATTGAAACTTGTGGTGCTGGGTGCAAATGGACGCAACGGAAAGCTTGTGATTGAAACCGCGCTTGCAAAAGGCATGGACGTTACCGCTGTCGTGCGCTCCGCCAGCAAGAAACTCAGCAGGAGCCACAATAGGCTTGCATACGCTATCGGGGACCCCTGTGATCTCAGGTTTTTGACAGGGATCATGCACAACCAAGACGTGGTAATCTCTACGTTAGGGGGCCGGCTCCCCCAAAGGAGCACCTCGATTTCGCGTCTTGCGCTCGCACATTTCCTGCTTGACGCAGTTAAGAGAGAAGATGCGCATTGCCAAACCTTTGGCGTTTCAAAACTGGAATAATAACTTATCTTTAGTTGGTCCCGTTCGATAAGATGACGCGCAACGCTCACCACATGGTTTACCTTCATTGCCTTTCAATTTAGGGCAAGGAAAGCAATGCGAAGCGTGGGAGAATCTTGATGAACGAATGGTGGCGAAGTGCTGTGATCTATCAGGTCTACCCGCGGTCATATCAGGATAGCACCGGCAATGGCGTCGGCGATCTTATGGGGATCACAGACCGTCTCGATCATATCGCAGAACTTGGTGTGGATTGCATTTGGCTGTCCCCCATATTCGCCTCACCCCAGGCCGACATGGGCTATGACGTGTCTGACTATCTGGCCGTCGATCCTTTGTTCGGTGATCTTGCCGCCTTTGATGCGCTTATTGCGGGCGCTCATGCGCGGGGACTGAAGGTGATCGTGGATCAGGTCCTGTCGCACACCTCGGATCAGCACGCGTGGTTCAAACAGTCCCGCGTCAGCCGCGACAACGACAAAGCCGATTGGTACGTCTGGGCCGACCCGCTACCCGATGGATCACCACCAACGAATTGGCACAGTCATTTCGGTGGTCCGGCGTGGGAGTTCGACCCACAGCGCGGCCAATACTACATGCACAACTTCCTGACCTCGCAACCCGACCTGAACTTCCACAATCAGGACGTGGTGGATGCGATCATGGAGACCTGCAAGTTCTGGTTAGATCGCGGCTTGGATGGCTTCCGTCTTGATACAGTGAACTACTATTTCCACGATCAAAGGCTGCGCTCGAACCCACCAGCACAAGCCAAACCGCAGGTCATGGCGACCGATCTTTATGGAATGCAGAGCAATATCTATAACAAAACCCGGCCCGAAAACCTTGGGTTTCTTGAGCGCCTGCGCGCGCTGACGGACCAGTATGATGACATCATGATGGTCGGTGAAGTAGGCGAGATGGGTCGTCGCTCTATCGAGATTATGGGTGAGTATACTGAAGGCAAAGACCGCCTGCACATGGCCTATAGCTTTGCGATGTTGGGGCCAGACTTTAACGCCGAACATTTCCGCAACTGTATCGAGGGCTTCCAATCAGGCGCGCCCGATGGCCACCCCTATTGGTCCTTCAGCAACCACGATGTCCCGCGCCAAGTAACGCGGTGGGCTGAGCATGCTGTGTCCGAAGATAGCATTGCAAAGCTGACTTGTGCCATGCTGATGTCTTTCGAGGGCACCATCGGCATCTATCAGGGCGAGGAGCTGGGCCAGACCGAAACCGAGCTTGTGTTTGACGAACTGACCGACCCGCCTGCGATCCGCTATTGGCCTGCCGTGAAGGGCCGCGACGGTTGCCGTACGCCGATGGTTTGGGAAAAGGATGCCCTGAACGCGGGCTTTTCAGATGGAAAACCTTGGCTACCTGTGAAAGCAGCGCAAGCTGCAAATGCCGTTGATCAGCAGGGCGCGGACAGCATTCTGGCCTACTACAAAGCGATGATCGCTTACCGCAAGGCAAGCCCGTCACTGACCCGTGGCAAGACGTCTTTCATCACGTTACCTGAGCCACTGTTGGCATTCACACGAACCGACAGCGAAGAGACGCTCACCTGCATTTTCAACCTTTCGGCCACGCAACAAACTGTCCCGCTGAAGGCCGCAGCCAGGATCGAACAGGGCGAGGCCGTGTCATTGACGGACGACACGCTGACGCTGGACGGAAACGGCTTTGCCTATCTGTCCCATGGCTCAGAGGTTCCGGTCTAGCTCAGGTAATCACATCCGGTGCGTCGCGGCCGGTCATCGCTTTCAGGTCTGAAAGCGCCAAGGCGGCTTCGCGCACGTTTGCCAGCACAGTTTCAGGCGCGTCCTGCAAGCGATCTGGATCGGTTTCCAACTGCTCAAGATAAAGCCTGATCGTGGCGCCTTGCGTGCCGGTGCCTGACAATCGGAACACCGCCCGTGCGCCACCTTCAAAGGCAATCCGAATACCCTGCCCTGCGGACTTTGAACCATCAACCGGATCAAGATAGGAAAACTCGTCAGCGGCTTCAATTGTCAGCACACCAACGCTCGCGCCTGCCAGCACGGGCAGCTTTGCGCGCAGGGCGTCAATCATCGCCTCCGCCTTTTCACTCTCCACATCCTCGTAATCAAGCCGCGAATAATAGCAACGGCCATGTGCGGCCCAAAGATCCGCCATCAACTCTGACACCGATTTCTTTGTCTCTGCCAGAATGTTGAGCCACAATAAGACAGCCCAGAGCCCGTCCTTCTCGCGCACATGATCAGAGCCTGTACCGGCACTCTCTTCGCCGCAGAGTGTGACTTTGCCGGCATCTAACAAGTTGCCGAAGAATTTCCAACCCGTTGGGGTTTCATAGCAACCAATGCCAAGGCTCTCTGCCACCCGATCAACCGCACGGGATGTCGGCATGGACCGGGCCACACCCGCCAGGCCGCCGCGATAGGCAGGCGCCAAATGCGCATGTGCTGTCAACAACGCGAGACTATCGGAGGGCGTGACATAAGCCCCGCGTCCAACAATCATGTTACGGTCGCCATCGCCATCCGAGGCGGCCCCGAAATCAGGAGCGCCAGCGCCATACATCGTGTCCATCAGGGTCTTGGCCCAAATCGGGTTGGGGTCAGGGTGCCCTTTGCCGAAATCGGGGCTGGGCACGCCATTGATGACGGTGCCATCCGGTGCGCCCAACATACCCTCTAGGATCGCGTGCGCATAAGGACCAGTGACCGCGTGCATGGCGTCAAAACACATGGTGAAACCACCGGCAAACAGCGCACAAATTTTGTCAAAGTCCACGATCTGCTGCATCAAGGCGGCATAGTCGGCAACGGGATCGACAATGTCGACCACCATATCTTCGAGCGACTGCTCTCCGATCAGGCTCAGATCAACATCCTCTGCTGCTGTGATCTTATAGAAATCCAGTGTCTTGGTCCGTTCAAATATCCTATCCGTGACCGCCTCGGTTGCGGGGCCGCCGTTCGGCCCGTTGTATTTCAACCCAAAATCGGCATCAGCTCCGCCCGGGTTGTGACTTGCTGAAAGGATAAGCCCACCATCGGCCTGACGCAGGCGGATCAGATGTGACGCGGCAGGCGTCGACAGGATGCCACCCTGCCCCACAATGCACTTCGCGGCGTCATTGGCAGAAGCCATCCGCAGAATGATCTGGATCGCAGCATCGTTGAAGAACCGTCCATCTCCACCGATGACAAGTGTCTTGCCTTCAATGCCGCCAATGCCATCAAAGGTCGACTGCACATAGTTTTCCAAGAAATGAGGGCGCCTGAACACCGCCGTCTTCTTTCGAAGACCACTCGTTCCGGGTTTTTGGCCCTCTATTGGAGTGGTCCGCACGTTTTGCATCGGCATGTCTCGTCCTCCCTATTGTCTTGGTCGCAGGCTATCCACCTGCGGTTTCTTGCGAAAATACCACAACACTGTCCTCCGCCACATCCATCCCTAGCGTGACGGCAATTGCGTCCTCTTGACTAGTATCAAAGCGACGCACCCAAACGTCACCCTGTGGCAAATCAGGTGCTGTAATCTCAACCGCCTCCCCGCGGTTGAGAACGACCAGTAGTGCGCCCTCGCGTTTGACATATTCAGGCGAACCTGAAGCCATACGCATTTCAGCAACCAGCGTATCTAGATCGTGGTTGTCCCAATCTTCCTGCTGCATTGGTTGGCCATCCGCACGACGCCAAAACAAATCAGGTTCGCCGTCGATTAGGCGTTGGCGCGAATGCAAGAACCGTGTTTGGCGCAACAGCGGATGCATCTTGCGAAAGGCAATCGCCTGCTGGCAGAAGGTAAAGAATGGATCGTCCTCTTCGGGCCAATTGACCCAGCCGATCTCGTTATCCTGACAATAGGCATTGTTGTTGCCGCCTTGCGAATTGCTCAACTCGTCACCGGCAAGCATCATTGGCGTGCCTTGCGACAACATTAGTGTAGCCATCATATTGCGTTTGCGGCGCATCCGCGCGGCGTTGATCTTGGCGTCCTTTGTCGGGCCTTCAACGCCCATATTGTCCGAATGGTTGTTGGAGTGCCCGTCGCGGTCATCTTCACCGTTGGCAAGATTATGCTTTCGATTATAGCTAACCGTGTCTTGCAAAGTGAAACCGTCATGTGCGGTCAGGAAATTCAGCGATGAAGTCGCCGCGCGCCCGTCATGATCGAAATAGGGGGCCGAACCGACAAGGCGTTCAGCCACATCCCGCACCTTTCCCGCATCACCTCGCCAAAACTCGCGCACGTTATCGCGGTACTTATCGTTCCATTCAGCAAAGGGCGCCGGATAAGCACCCAACTGATACCCCCCCGGCCCAATATCCCAAGGCTCTGCAATCAGCTTCACTTTATTCAGAACAGGGTCCTGCCCAATCGCGCGGAAAAACGGCCCGTCCCGTTCAAACCCGCGTGCCGTGCGGCCCAGCGCGGAACACAGATCAAAGCGAAAGCCATCAACATGCATGACTTCAACCCAATAACGCAGGCTATCCATCACCAGTCGGATGACGAAGGGGTTCTCAAAGTCGAGGGTATTCCCACAACCGGCATCATCGATGTAATAGCGCGGATTATCCGCCAGCCTGTAGTAGCTGGC
>ENA-OQVM01003097-OQVM01003097.1-marine-metagenome-genome-assembly--contig:-NODE-3097-length-18415-cov-4.305213_pt1 | contig 18415 bp, 18 predicted proteins | sample MGYA00237776_ERZ505498 | MGnify/ENA primary metagenome ERZ505498 (study PRJEB26159, sample SAMN06265151) | marine metagenome | isolation source: Helgoland LTER site | place: Germany:Helgoland, sampling... | reverse complement strand
GTCCCGACCACGGGCAAAGTTTTCCAGTGGTGGCGCAAATGCCTGAATGGCTGCGGCACTCATCGGACCGATCCCAGGCATGGTTTGCAAGAGTGTTGCCTGACCATCACGGGCGGTCTCACGCCTTAGTGCTATTTCCAACTCAGTAACCTTCTCTGTCAACGCTGCTATTTGCTCAAAATACAGCCCACTGATCGACAGAACGGTCTTGGGAAGCCTTGTGCCATGATCAAGAAGCGCTTGTTGAAAAACCTTTACGTTTCTAACTCCGATGGCGACGACAATTCCATATTCTGCCAAATGCCCGCGCAAAGCATTAATTAATTGAGTTCTTTGGCGCACAAGAAGCTCTCGTGTGCGAAACAGTAGCCCGAGGGATTGCTGATCGGCACTCTTCACTTCGACAAACCGCATGGTTGGCCGTAGTACCGCTTCCACAATCGCTTCCGCGTCAGCAGCATCATTCTTTTGCCGCTTAACAAAGGGTTTGACGTAAATCGGTGGAATAAGGCGCACTTCATGGCCAGATCCGAGTGCCTCCCGTCCCCAATAATGGGCCGTCGCACAAGCCTCCATTGCAATCAGGCAAGGTGGTTGTTCTGCGAGAAACCTCATAAACTGCGAGCGAGATAATTTCTTTCGAAAGGCGACGTTGCCGTCTGGCAACGCGCCATGAACTTGAAAAACCCGCTTTGCAAGGTCTACCCCTATAATGCTAACTTCGGACATGGATGCTTTCTCCTTTTTGTGGCTTTGAACAAAACCACTGTGGCACATTACGATGCCGACAGGAGGGGCATCCAACCCATCATCTTAGCACGCTGTCCGAATTTGCCGGGCCACTTCAGGGCACACCCGCGCCACAAACTGAAGGAAGTCTTTGACCGCGACGGCTCAGAGATCGCCGCCGAGGGCTTGCGGCGGATTATCCAGATCTATGCGCTCCAAGCTGATGGGGTGGATAGCTCCTGCTTCAACAGGCGTCGCAATGCGCCATACTGTAGGTGTCGATATCTGCTTATGAGAGGAGCCACCCCATGGAAGTTACCACGATCGGCCTTGATTTGGCCAAGAACGTTTTCCAAGTTCACAGGATCACTGAAGGCAAAGAGCTCGTCTTCAACAGCCCTTTGAGACGGGCGCAGCTATTGCCATTCTTTTCCAGGATTGAACCCTGCCTCATTGGCATGGAAGCTTGCAGCAGTTCGCACCACCGGGCGCTGGAGTTGACAGCGTTGGGTAATGAAGTCCGGCTAATCCCCGCGATGTATGTCAAACCACACGTCAAACGCGGTAAGTCAGATGCCATCGATGCGGCGGCCATTCGTGAAGCGGTTACCCGTCCAACAATGCGCTTTGTCGCGATCAAGACGGTTGAGCAACAAGCTCTGCTCGCGCTTCATCGCGCACGAGATCTGCTTGTCCACCAGCGCACGCAACTGAGTCCATAGTTATCACTCACTCCGTCATGCGCTGAAAATTGCGACAGAACCCCAGTGCGCCCGCTCATAATCTAATTTTTTAGAGGCAGATCAGGTGGTACAAATTTATAACCTTCACCATAAACTGACTTGATCACACTAATTTTGGTGCCGGCTTCGCGAATTTTTTGCCGGATGCGCTTTATGTGACTGTCAACAGTTCGGGTGTTTATATTCAATCCTGCGACGTTCTTAATAACAGCAGCTAGTTCTTTTCTCGTGACAATATCGCCCACACGAGCCAGCAACACTTCAACAAGTTTCATTTCGGTTTTGGTGAATTCGATACTTTCATTTCCAATCCAGAGAGTGTTATTTTTAAAATCGATAGAGCAGCCGTTTGTTGCGACTTTTGGATCGTTGCTCTTAATTTCTAATATAGCTGCAGGATATTTAATATTGCGCCGGTGCACTGCCATGATCCGTTCGGCAATCACATTGGCAGACATTTCTCCATTAAGGACATCAAATACCCCCATCCGCAGTGCAACCAATTCAGCAACTTCATTATAATCAGACAGATAGAGTATCACGGGTATCTTTATCCGGCGGGAGACCATCGACACAACGTGACTTTCCAGCTCTTCTCCAGATCGGCACAGAAGTACGATTATGTCACAATTTAACTCGTTGCCCTTATTCAAAGCGTCATGTTGAGCTAACTCAACCATTACTCTGCAAGTGCATAGCCGCAATGCTTGATCAAGACGTTCGGGGATGGCCTCGACTTGGAGGTTCAGATTTATGCTGTCGTGCTTGGTCATTTTTAAAGTCTCAGGGTGAACACTGCGCTGCCGCGCTATAGCCCATTGTACTAGTCTCTTCGGCCCAGGCGGGCATCTAGTCTTCCGCTGCAATTGAGGCGCAAAAGAGACAGTTTTAATCAAAAGTGAAAGACAGATTTAGTTAAGCAGCTATTTTGTGAATATTTTTTGCCATTCTTCCAGACTAAGACTATAATTGTGTGCGGATTTTAGAAATACCGGACAGTGACGACGCTAAATCCCAGACATCCATTTCAGTACATACCGTACAGTTTGGGCACAGCTGATCAACTGCCCGCAGTTCTGTTTCTGTTGGAATATTTTCGCGGTTCTTCATGTGGGTCAAGTCTGAGTTCCAAGTTTCAAATGCAACACTCAGAGCCTTTAGGGTCATAGGATGTTGCCATGGACATACGAAACAAGCACCGCAGCAGTGAGCCGGTGGCGTGAAACAGAGCTGGATAACGTTGATTGTCACGGTTTGGACTAAGTTTATCAAAGGCCAGTTTGGTCTTGCCGATGATCAAACCGGGTCGTAAAAACACTGTGGTAGTATGTTATCCGCCTCCGGCACATCGGCGTGGCGCTATAGAAAAAAAGGGCCAGCACAAGGCTGGCCCAGTATGAGGTAGATCAAGCGGCCGGGTAAAGCCGCTTTCAGCAGTACAGAGTTTCAAACAGGAGAAACTCCGTCCTGCTAGCTTCGCGATATGTAGGGATTGGGCAAGATAAAATATCTATATATTGATTATCTTTAGGCCTCAATTAAGGTGTTTTCGTGTCATTCGATACACCCTGCATTGGTCAGCTCCTTTTTTGGGGGGTGATTTCGAGTTTGAGCTTCTTTTTGAGCGCTCCAGACATAGCGCCACGTACCATGTCCGATACCCACATGAGCGCAGTCGCCATATACTTGATTGTAACGCCCTGCGGGCGTGACGGCATTTCGATAAAGTGTTGCTGCTTGGCCAGCCGCTTGGGCTTTATGGGGCCAAGTAATCTGAGGTGGATATTGTGAGACGAAAGTTCACGCAATAGTTCAAGTTTAAGGTTGTGACACTAGGGTCAGGACTTAGGTAACGGGGCCGTGTCTCTCAATGGCAATATGACGACTGGAATTTGACGACAGTGCCAGTGTTCGCCGTCGGTCCTTTTTTGACGATGTTCGCAATCCACGCCAATGGTGGCAGCACGCCGAAGACTTTCACTCATGCAAAAAAACATCGCCATCATCATCTCGAGAGCGCACACGGCGAAGGCCAGATGCGTTGCGAGTTAAAAGGCCAACACAAGGGCGATGTGCCCCGCTCCGCGGGGCGGGCGCAGCGCAGCCAAGACAAGGCATAGTATGCCTGCGATCCGGGGGTTAGACCACATCGGCGTGCCGGATTATATCGCGCGCTATCGCTTGACCGCTTTGCCATGCGTGTTCGGCGCGCGACCCAAGGCACCAGTCGCCCCCCACGTACAAGCTGCCCGCTCGGGTGCGAAGGAAAGGCCGACCCAATGGTTGACTGGCGTGAGCATAACGCCAGCGATGGGCTTGGGCGTGTAATACCTTGTCGGCTTCAGCCCCAATCACATCGCACAAAAGTGGTAACATCAGCGCCGCAATAGCTTGTGGTGTCTCTTCCAGATGCATTGCCGAGAATTCCGGCCCGGCCTGTGCCACCCATGTCACAGCCGCCGTACTTCGCCCTGGCTTGCTGCTGTCCTGCGCGACCCAGACAAGCGGATGTCCAGGGTCAAGCCGGTGCGAAAAAGGGCGTCGGCTTTCGGCGGGGAATGCGGCCATCAGGGTTAGGCATGGCGACATTACCACAGACGAAAGTGCATCCGACAACGGATGTGCATCGCCCAAAAGCCGCATAACTTGCGGCGCAGGGATAGCCAACACCACGCGCGGTGCTGTTATCTCACCTGCTGGACCTGTCAGATGCCAAGAACCTCCGTCTTGCTCCAGACCTGTCACTTCTACCTTTTGCGATATATTCAAACCTCCTGCGAGGGTGCGCGGTAGGCTAGACATGCCCGGCACACCGACAAGGGCATCGGCCGAAGGCCAGGCCTGCCATGATGCCGCGCGGATCACCTGTGCAAAGTCGCCATCCGTCACCGGCAGATATTGCGCCCCGTGATCGAAGCTGATTGTGCCGGCATCCAATGTAACGCGGCGGGTGGCCATACGTCCGCCGATGCCACGCCCCTTGTCCAGAAGTGCCACCGAGAAACCTGACCGCACAAGTTCCCTTGCACAACTGATCCCGGCAAGGCCGGCCCCCACTACAATCACATTCGTCGCGTTCATCTGGCTATATCGCTTTTCGTTTTACGCGTTAGAGGTATGGCACGCAGCGCAGGCGTCAATTGACGAGCGGTCTCAACGGCACACTTTGTGACACCTCCAGCATCCCATCCGCACAGAAAACAAATGTAAATGCCCGAACTGGACTGCAGCACGATTGATGACATGATTGAAATGGCACTCAGCGATCACTTACGTTTCGATCATACGGGTTCTGTTTGAAAAACATGTCCTTCCACCCATCCACACTCGCCTCATCCAAGTAGAGAAGACCGGCGACATCTTCCGTGCTCAGACCTTCAGCCAGCAGAAGCAATGCATTCGCCATCCGCGCCTGAATAAGCTCGGGGGATTTGGCGTTCAGTGTTCTTAACAACGTGTCGCGGTCAATTTCGGAAAGGAACATATTTGTGTCAGCTCTTGATTGATGAGGCCGCATATCTGACATGTGGCCTCTTTCAAGGCAACGGACCCCAAACGGTCAAGAGGCCCCCAATAGGTCACGCTTGACACCTCTTACGCGTCATCCGGAAATGTCGCGACGATTGCTAGAGCTTTGGGATGAGCAGTGTCCTCAATCAGCGACCGGATGTGCCCGACCCATTGCGGATGAGCGCGCGCAAGTTGGCCGAGCTGAATAATCGCGTCCTCGTCCATGAAGAGAGCCAGCGCGTCCAGCCCTCTTTTTGAGGGTCGTGGTTTCAAAGTAAGGAGAAGAGATGCGCGCGCCTCAGAGGCTCCCGCTTCGACAAGCACGATTGCCGCCAGATCTCGCACTGCGATCTGCCTATCTGTAAGGAGCGGGTGAATCTCAAGTGGCTCGACCCCAGAGGGGATGGCGATCCGCAGTGCGGATACCCGCAGCGCTTCATCTCTGGAAAGAAGCCCAAATCGGACAAGCTCAGGCTTCAGCGGATATTCGCAAGCGGCGGCGGCCAGCAGGAGTTCCGCGTTCAGACCTTCAGGGATCCTGCCCCGACGCAGGATTTCCACCAAGACAGATCGCCCGAGAAGATCCCGTACGAGACCCAGCACAGCGCGCTGCTCTGGCAAAGCAAGGCTATGTCCAAATCCGAAAAACCGGTTCCAGACATGCATGGTGGCATCTTGCCAGCCTGCTGGCTGCCGACGCACAATCGCCTCAGCCAGCAGACCAGTCTCGGTCAGCTTCGAAGCCAGAAACGCCTCAAGGAGTTTTGCGTCATCAAGATCATTGGGATCAATCGATCTGCATGGAACAGCCACCTCCGCGCTATGTGTGGGCACCTCGGACAGGGCTCTTATCGGAGCACTGAATAAATCGAGTTGTCTTGGGTCCGGGCGGGGCATGTCATGTCCTTGGGCTCAGCGTCACCTAAGGAACATATAGTGAACATTAATGTCCACTGGGAAAATCCGAAAATCCTTTTTTAATTGCGTCGGCGAAGGCTCAGGCGGCGACCCACGAGACAACAGGAGATTACCAATCACGGTTTCGCTACGCAGCGTCCCACCTTTGTCGCCCACATGCGCCGGATGTTCCTCCAACGCAGATGTGGGACTGTACTCACCTTTGTTGGAATGAATCCATCATTCGAGGATGTGGCGTCTCTACTTCGAATGTCATATCGGTCATGGCCACAACGGATACTTGTCAAATGCTAGCGCATGCGGCTATTTGAAGTAGACGCGTGTCGCATTTTGAAGGGATCAGTAATGAAACAATGTACGTATTGTGGCGGTGTTCTGAATGCGACGGGCGAAGTTTGCCTGAACTGTAACGAGTAAACTCTGCCGATCTTGAAGAAAAAGCCGGTATCAAGCGCTCTCGGCCCCTATCGGACACAAAGGTGAGCATATAAGCGCCTTTGCTGCGCTAGCATCAGCGGTAGAGGGGACGCGAATCACGGTTCCAAAATTGCTGGTGTGATAGTCACAAAGGCGGGTACAAGGAACCGTACCTTCAACCAACCGAATTCAATAAAAAGCCGTCATCGCTACTGGAGTACCCCCACTGAAGTGGTCCACCAATTGGGATATGATTATCCCGTTTTCCGGAGGACAATAGGATGGCAGGAAAGCGAGAGAAGCCCGAGGATATCGTGCTGAAGCTGCGGCGGGTTGAAGTTTTGCAGGAGCAAGGCAAGTTGGTTTCAGGCGCTGTGCAGGCGGTCATAGCCTCTTAATCAGCATAATTCCGCAGGTGTTATGGCGCAGAATTTATCGCCACAAAGGTGCGCGCTTGGATCGGGGCCGTTGGCGCAAAAACTGCGTTCATCGCTCCAGGATCACCGTGGGAAAACGGATACTGCGAAAGCTTCAACGCCCGCTTTCGAGACAAACTCCTCAATGGTGAGGTCTTCTGCAGCCTATCGTAGAGCAAACGACAAGTATGGACCTGCGATGACGTCTGCCTTCTTCCGCACGGCAGACCTCATCAGTCGCTACATGGTGCTCACAAAAGAAATCATGCCTCAAATGGCGCGCGACCAAGCCGTCCGCGCTGTGCAATTGTGCGAGGATATCGTCGCCGACCGCGTTGACTTACATGACCTCAATCGAAAGTCGCTGGCTTGGCGTGGAAAACAAGTGCCATAGATGATCGACATGACGTTTTCTGCTGCCGCTTCTGAATTGAAAGCCAGCCTTACATCGCCAACGCTACGAACAGCCGCTGCAAACCTTAAAAAAGAAATTGACCCCACATGACATATGCACCTTGCATCGTTTGGTTCAAACGCGATCTGCGGATTAATGACCACGCCCCGTTGTTGAAGGCGTCGCAGTCGGGAGCACCCATTATACCGCTTTACATCGTTGAGCCTGAATATTGGAAACAACCCTTCGCATCGCGTCGCCATTGGCACTTCATCCACGATTGCCTTCGTGACTTAGACATAGATCTGGCGGCGTTGGGCCGACCACTCGTTGTAAAGGTAGGAGATGCTTGTGAAGTGATCAAAGAACTTCATTTAGAACAACATGTCAGCGACGTATATGCACATGAAGAAACAGGAAACCTTTGGACATACCAAAGAGACATAGCAATTCGCAGCCTATGCTTGGAAAACGGCATAGCCCTTCATGAAGAGCCCACAAACGGCGTTGTGCGAAGATTGCGCAGTCGCGATGACTGGTCAAAAATCCGAAATACGCGCATGGCTGAAAAGATACTGCCGAAGCCCGATGCTCTGCCATCAGTTCCGTTGTGCGCGTCAGACGCGCTACCAAACAAAAATGACCCTATGTTTGGCAATATGCCTATTGGCAACGTTCAACAGGGCGGTCGAAAACAAGCAGTTGCTGATTTGCGCAGCTTCTTGAACCACCGATCCCGCGAATATCTTTTCCATATCTCGGCACCGGATTTATCTGAATTTCACTGCTCGCGCTTGTCCGCGCACCTTGCGTGGGGCAGCCTGTCTGTGCGTGAGGTCGCACAATCTATCGTCAAACGCAGCGCCCAGTTATCCCCCAATGAAAAGAAGAGCTTTGGGCGAAACCTGACTGCCTTTGGCTCTCGTTTGGCTTGGCGTTGCCACTTCATCCAGAAGATCGAAGACCAACCCGAAATAGAAACGCACTGCATGCACCCGGCCTTCGAAGGGTTGCGCGTGGGCGAACACAATGACCTATATTTCCAAGCATGGGCGAACGGTCAGACTGGTTACCCCTTTGTTGACGCCTGCATGCGCAATCTGACTGCAGAAGGTTGGATTACATTCCGCATGAGGGCGATGCTGGTCAGCTTTGCCAGTTATCAACTATGGCTTGATTGGCGCGTTACGGGGGATCATCTGGCACGGCTGTTCACAGATTATGAACCCGGGATTCACTATAGTCAGTTGCAAATGCAATCAGGTGTCACGGGTATCAATACGATGCGCGTTTATAACCCGGTCAAACAATCCATGGAACATGATCCAACGGGCACTTTCATTCGAAAGTGGGTGCCTGAGCTAAATAGCGTTCCAGATGCGTTCATTCACGAGCCATGGAAGTGGGAAAAGACACTGATTGACGATAGTGATTTTACGCTTGGGCAGGACTATCCGGCCCCAATTATTGATCAAGCTGCTTCAGCAAAGGCCGCTAAACAAACGATCTCCGACATACGGAATGGCCCGGACTTTGGGGTCGCTGCAAATGCCGTGTTTCTCAAACTGGGAAGCCGGAAACCAGTGTCAAAGCGCAAGAAAAAGGTCAAATCAAGTGATGATACTCAGTTATCATTGTTTTAAGACAAGTCTCAACAAGCCTAGGGCAATCCTTGAGGATTTACCGGCCCATTGCCTGTTTGCGTCGCGTTTAAAGGAAGGTCAGTTTGCCGCGCGCTATGGCGAGCAGTTTCATTTCTATCGCGCCGAAGTTCCCTATCGTGACCCACGCCAAACCTCCAAAAAACGATAGGAGCATACAGTAGCGGCAGATTGACGCGATTGAAGTCCATGTCACGGTCTCGGGCGTATCTATAACAAAGGAGACCGTTATGTTTTTGGAAAACAATACAAAGACCTTACTGTTGGTTGAGGATGATGATGTGCTTCGGTCGCGTTTAGGTAAAGCGATGCAAAAAAGAGGGTTTGACGTTACGCCTGCGTCAAGTGTCGCCGAGGGTCTGCGTGCAGTTCGCGCAAATGCACCGGAATATGCTGTCATTGACCTTAGGTTGCAGGATGGAAGCGGGTTGGATGTCGTTGAGGCGCTAGAACAACAACGCCCTGATGTACGCGCGATCATTCTGACGGGGTACGGTAATATCCCAACTGCCGTTGCGGCAGCGCGTCTTGGGGCCATCGACTATATTGCAAAACCCGCCACTGCGGACGAGATTGTCGATACGCTTATGGCACCAAAAGGCACACGGCCGTCGGCACCAGATGCGCCAATTTCACCCAATGATGCGCGGTTTAAACACATCGAGCAGGTCTTTCACGAGGCCGGCGGAAACGTATCAGAGACCGCGCGGCTCTTGCAAATGCACCGTCGGACATTGCAGCGTATTTTGAGCCGGCATGGGGTCGTCGGTGATGCAGCGTAACGACAATGGTGTAATCGCAATCCGCAACATTTCAGAAACCAGTGTTGTAGACCAAGCGTTTGAAAATGGGCCGACCATCTACTTTGACGGGTCGTGTGCGCTGTGTTCGGTTGAGATAGATCATTACGCGTCTCGCGTGGGTGGCGAGAAACTTGGCTTTGTTGATGTATCCCGCAATGATGCCCGACTTGGCGCTGATCTTACGTCTGACACAGCGATGCGGCGGTTCCAAGTTCGCCGACCAGATGGCTCACTCGTCTCGGGCGGACGGGCGTTTGTCGAGGTCTGGGATACGCTACCGGGGTGGCAGTGGGCCGCCCGTGTGGCCAAAATCCGCGGCGTATTGCCTATGCTTGAGGTTTGGTACTCGCATTCCTGCCAATCCGTCCGTTCATATCAAAGGCTGTGGGGCGCTTTAGGGCGCGAAACGAGATAGATGAGACGTTCTTAAACGCCTAATTATGCGTTCGCGCGTGGCAAGTTCAGCCAATATCGAGTGTAGCGCCGCTCGCCCTCCCGGGTCAGAGCTGCGATCTCGACCATTTCCTGCAAATCACGGGTCGCCGTCGCTCGCGACGTGCCCGTGATCGAAATGTAATTCTCGGCACTCAAGCCGCCCTTGAAGCCATCTGGTCCTTCCCGGAACATTCGTTCGATTACCTTGGCTTGGCGGTCGTTCAGCTGGAGGCGATCCCGATCATAGAAACGTGCCTTCGCAATGAAAAAACCAACTCGATCAAGAGTAACTTTTTGCGCTGATGAAACAGTTTCCGCGAACCATTCCAGCCAGGGCGTGACATCCAACGTCTTCTGATGCCGCTCCAGCTGATCATAGTAGGTCTTCCGCTCTCGCTCGATTGAGTAGGCGAGCGCGATCAAGCTCGGTTGGCCCATGTTTTGCGCCAGTGATTTTTCGGCCAAGGCGCGGCCCAATCGTCCGTTGCCGTCTTCAAAAGGATGGATACTTTCAAAGTAAAGATGGCTAAGGCCCGCCCGCGTAAGCGCCGGTAATGGCTCTTCGGCACCTGGCGTCGTCACGTTGAACCAATCCACATACCGATCCATCTCGTCCAGAACTTGCGCGGATGACGGCGCCTCAAAATGAACGACCGGCCGATCCACACGACCCGATACGATCTGCATTGCGTCTTTATGCTGGCGATAGGCCCCAATGCTTTCTAACCGCCGATCGTGGGACAACAACATGCCATGCCATCTGAACAACGTCTCATGCGTGAGTGGCTCGGCATAAGTCGAATAGACATCGACCATCATCTCGGCCACACCCTGCTCTCTGGGCTTGGTTGGATAGCTGTCAGGCGACAATCCAAGCTGACGGCGCAGCGAGGACTGTACGCTTTGGCGATCCAACATCTCGCCTTCGATGGCACTGGTTTTCATGGCTTCATCGCTCAGCAGATCGATGCGGAGTTGATCGCGCTCAGTTGGACTGACATGGTGAACGGCACCCAGAATCTCGCCCGACGACAGCAAAAAACGCTGCTCGACGGGTGCCAGTGCTGCCGCGTCATACCGAAAATCCGGCCAACCGGGTATCTGCCAGTTCCATGCCATGAGGTATAGAGTTCCTTTCTATAACTCACATTTTGACCATTTTTGAGCTATGGAAGTCAATCCTATACCTCAAAGATGTGCAAATACACGTAAACTCCGCTGTGCATTTACACGTGAAGTCTGCTCACACCTCCGACTGATGGAAAGTCAAAGCCAGACCAATTGAAAGCGCAGAGCCTCAGACCTGCGCGTTCCGCATCGCCTCATCTGTGTGTCCAACAGCCAAATCCAACTCAGGCAAGTCCCGCAATGATTGCATATCAAACGTCACCAGAAACGTCTCCGTCGTGACGAAGGTATGCGGCGCACCGGGCCGCGCTGATCTTGGGCCTAACGCAATCAGGTCCTTAAACCGCAGCCGCGCCAGCAGATCGCGGCTGACCTCGTTACCAAAGATGTCCTTGAGCCCCGCCCGGTCGATCGGCTGGTGATAGGCAATGGCACAGAGCACACCCATCTCCATCTCGGTGAAAGCCAGCGATTGATCCCCAAGATCAGCAGCAGCCTTGATCGCGTCCGCAAACCGAGTTTTGGTTCTGAACATCCACCCGCCAGAAGCTCGCGCCAGCTCGTAAAGCCGACCCGTGAGTTCTGCCTGGATATCAGCGATCAAAACGTCGACGGAGGCCCCCTGCCCCACCACGCGCGCCAGGTCATCGCGACCGACCGGCGAGGAACTCGCAAAGAGCACGACCTCGATCCGCCCCATCCATTCACGCCAGCGCAGCTCTTGCGGCAAATCTGCAAGCTCCCGGTCAAACAAGCCGTCGCCTATCAAGACTTCTTGCCCCTTTGCAGACTTTCCTTTGGCGGCAATACTCATGGACCGATACCATACAGCCGGAAGGTCAAGGGCAAGAAGCAAATAGTGGAAGTTTATGAACTTCTGGCAATGCGGGACGAGTCGGGCAGTATCGAAGGCTTCGAATGGGTCGCGGTGTTCGAACAGGGCCTCGTGTATAGGGCGGTGCAAAATTAGGCCACAGTAGCGCCGGTATTTCGCCGGTGCGGGCGACGCAAAAGTCGTCCACTTTTTGTCTGAACTTTTTGAGCAGAGAGGGCTGGAGGATTTACACTGTGGAAGTTTATTTGCAGGTGCGTCGAGCGCATTTTGATGAGGGGCGCAGCAAGCGTTCGATAGCGCATGATTTTGGCTTGGCGCGTGGGACAGTTGACAAGATGTGCGCGTTTGCGGTTCCGCCGGGTTATCGTCGTGAGAAGGATGTGCGTCGCCCGAAGTTGGACGGTTTTACGGATACCATCGATGCGTGGCTTTTGAAGGATCTGGAGGTCCCGAAGAAACAGCGCCACTGTCCGTCGTCAGGGTTTTTGGGACCAAGAGCGGCCTAACCTAAGAGAGAGTTTGGCTCATCTGGTTGGTTTGATTATGCGGCGTGCTGGCGGTGATGCAAGCGGCGCGTTTCGAGCGTCTTTCGTTTGATCCTTTCCCGTTGCTTTAGAATGGCTTTGTCACGCCCGAAGTAGACGTCAGCGGGTGTGACGTTGTTGATGCTCTCGTGGTAGCGCTGATGATTGTAGTGGTCGACGAAGGCTTCGATCTGGGCCTCAAGATCACCCGGCAGGAAGTAGTTTTCCAGCAAGATGCGGTTCTTTAGGGTCTGATGCCATCGTTCGATCTTGCCTTGGGTTTGCGGATGATACGGCGCCCCGCGAGAGTGTTTCATGCCTTTGTCGAAATCCAGCGTCGCGTTCACTCTAGCTTGTCCAAGAGACTAACGTTACTCTGAGAGGCTTGTGGTCCGTCTATGGATGAATGAATTGGCGCGCATTGTATTTGAAGAAAATGACTCGGAACGCAGATCACGCTGTGCTTGCAGGCTGTGCGGCGAGACTGAAACTTCACATGCGCTCAGTGTCGATGACCACTTCGGCAGGCTTTACCTGTATAAATGCAATGCCTGCCTATCATTCTATTTTGATGGTGATGATCCGGTGATCGGCTATGAAACCGGTGTGACAGAAGCTTTTTGGTTGGACTATGCACAGGCCGGCGCAGGTATTACGACGATGCTTGCACCAATTTTCGCTATCTCACCCATGCCCAAAGGTCCGGTTTTGGATGTTGGATGTGGATTTGGCTTTGTAGTCGACTTTTGGAGCAAACTTGTCGCGCCTTCGATTGGGTTGGAAAAGTCCTACTACGGGCAAGTCGGCAAGGACATGCTACAAGCGAACATCCAGCCCTACTATCTGGACGAGTTTGTCGCCAAACACCCGACGAGCGGTTTTGACATTATATACTCGAGTGAGGTGATCGAACATGTCCCATCTCCGAAAGACTTTTTGGACGATCTAAACAGAATGCTGATCGAGGATACGATATTGATCCTCACAACCCCGTCGACCACAGCAGTGTCAAGCGACACAGATCAAGCAAAGCTGATTGCGGCGCTATCACCAGGCTTTCACTACACCATCATTTCCGAGCAACACATGGCACAGATGCTTGAACGCTGCGATCTAAATTTCAAAATTGAGACCCACGGCAACCAAATGATCGTCTGGGCCAGTCGGTCAGCGTTGCCCGAAATCTCGTACGGGACTACCCATTGGGACGACTATCTTGTGTATCTTGAGCAACTGACTAAATCTGATAACTCACATCTGAGAGGCGGGGCATTATATCGGCTGTTCAAAGACAGCCTGAATATAGGTAAGCTAGAACTAGCGCGCAAGACCTGGCCAAAACTTGTTGATCTTGCAAGACGGACTTACAGCATTGACCTGCTAAACCCCGACCTGAGCGAGCTTATGAAAATAAATAAACCGTTGGCGCGTCTAGATGAGTTCCCTTCTTGGCTCGGGCAGGCGCTACTTTTCGGGGGACTACATGTTGGAAACGATACGGGCGATCGAAGGGCAAAACTTAGAATGATTGATGCTGCGCTGCGTGCCCTGAAACGTCGCGCAACCGTTGATTTGCAGTTTGGTCAAGAAGCAGAGCTATTATTGCCATTCGCTGAAACTCAGTACACTATTGCGTTGGCAGAGGCGTTAAATGTTTCTCTGATCAAGTCAGAGAGTGCGACGCAAGATGACGCCCTCATTCAGTCACTGCACGCGCTGAAGGAAACACTCAGTAATCGTTTCCCATCCTCTGAATAACTTGGTGGACAGGCGCAACATGAGCGAAAAAATGAATAAGATGCAGCCAAACACCCATCTAGTCGCAAAGACCCCGATTGAAATTCGTCATGTCGTTGCTGTGGGTGAGTACGAATATACAGAACTTGACGGCGGTGCTTCATTCATAGCCAACCCAAAGGATGGGGCGACGCAATTACCTGGTGGAATTGCTTTCTTGACCCCATTCACAGGCGGACATCAACACCGGTTCACATTGAAGTTGCGAAATGGCGCTGCCGCTATTCGGTTTCGTGTTGAAGTAAACGGAACTGTCACGCGCTTTCAAAAAGCGATCTTGCGCATAAACCTTGATGCCGAAATTCTTGCGCAAGGAGAAGAACTATATGACATCCAAGTCGCGAGAGATGAAAAAAACGTAACTGTCTGTTTCGCGTTCACACCTTACCGAAGCACTAACGAATGGGTCTACGTACTTGCCGAGAACGCGCATGGAATCCCCAGCACAAGTTTTCAAGTGGACGCACTTCGACTTGAGACCTTTTCGACGCCGAAAGCGCATTTACGCCGAGAACACTTTAGCCTTGTTAGGACAGCCGGCGTTGAGGTCGCGTGTCAGCAACTGACTCTCTTTCAAGGGGTGATCAGCGCCCAGATTGAAGTGCACAGACCACATACCAGACTGCAAACTTTGAGAATTGAGTCAAAGGCAGCCGTTGATCATTGGAAATGGTGGACTTGGGAACCAATCCCTGGACCTCATTCTAACATGACAGGACCGCCAACGCAGCCAGACCTGCCAATCAATTCGCCAGCCCTCATGGATGAATATGGAAGCGAATTTGCAAACAAGGGCCACGTGATTACCGGCATTTATTCAGACTATCGTGACATACAACGTCTCAGTAATGATGAAATGATTGCGCTTTATGATCTGACGCTCGTCGCTGATTTTGAAGATGGACATAGCGCCAGAATTCAACTCCTTGATGTCACCAGTGCGCATAACACGACACTCTCGACTTTCCCAATTCTGAAAACTTATTGTTCGAACATTCTACAATCGGTCGATCGACCGAAAGTGTTGGAAGTAGGTGCACGAGGCGCCTCTAGCGCGGCGATGCGCAGATTTTTTAGTCCAGCGTGGCAATATCTGGGTTTTGACATCGAACCGGACCATAACGTCGACATCGTTGGCGATGCGCACCAGCTCAGTAGTGTGGTCGGGCAATCTGACGTTGACCTTGTTTATAGCTCCGAGGTCATGGAGCATCTGTTTTCTCCGCTCAGATTTGTGCTTGAGGCTAACCGCGTTTTGAAAACAGGAGGTCTATTCGTTGCGAGAATGCCGACAACTTGGCCCCTACACGCGGAACCATGGGATTTCTGGCGGATCTCAGTGCATGGTTGGGCCTCAATCTTGAACGAAGAAACTGGGTTCGAAATTCTGGACACTTATGAAGTGGGCCGGTCTTCGATCGTCCCAATAACAGTAAGTCACGAGAATGCAGGCGCAAAAATGCTAGCAGCCCCCGCTCCGCTTTTGGCGCTCGTATTTGCACGAAAAACACATCTGGTTGAAAAGGATACCTCCGGCTGGCCTCAAAGAGAGGCAATTGGAAAATATGATAGGTTTTAGCGCATTATTTGCCCTACTACCAATCTTATGCGCGACCTACTGCCAGCTAATTCGCTCGCTCAGTCTTTCAGGTTCAGCCGCGTCTTGACAGATGCTTCGACATGCAAACGAACCAAATCCGGGTCGCCGCCAAATGTTTGGACAATTTCTAACATGCGTCTTGCAAATTTTCCATGCATTTGCTTACGACAAAAATCTGCCTTGATAAACGGGAAGCCACGTTCAATCAGTTCAAGCCAATGGTGGTGGGTTGGGTTAACTGTTTGGATGAGGACATCATCGTATTTTGCCAACTCTCCAATCGGGAATAAGGCTAGCGGTTTCAATCCGGCAAGATCCACCGCAACCGTTCTAAGCGAGAGTTCATACAGCAAAATACAAGCATTCTTGGACTCTTGGTTTGTGATGCCCGTAATAAAGTCCCTGACCAGATCGTTCTTCAGTCCGCGACCCTTTAATCCCCAGAAAAAACTCTGGAAATGGTGGACTGTATCCATCGAGTCCGTCAAATAAAATAGTTCGGCATCAGATTCCTCGATGCGCTTGATTGTCTTTGACAGATCTCCAAATGGACCGATCAAACTGTCATTCGCAAACAAAAGTAGCTCACTGTCCCACACATTTGGAAGGTGCCGGCAGATATCACCCCATGCGCCAAAGTCAAAGCCAGTGTTCTGCCTAAGAGCAACGATTTCGGCCACAGCTTCTATTTTTGGGTAACATTCCACGTCCTCTGCGTTCAGAACGAGAATGACCTTGAAGCCTTGCTGGCCAAGCGATGCAATGTAGTGTTCGGTATAGGGTAGCAACTGACCATTGGGGGCGTAGGCTACGAAAACACACACCTTTTGGCCGTCAAACCTTGTGCGCGTTGGGGTCATAAAGCGAATTTTCGCCCTTTGCACTGGCCCGGCAAACGAGCCAAATCTTTCGCTCTTAAGCGCATCGTATGTCGACCGAAGCAATTGGAGTTGGGCAGAATGGATGCACAAACACTCTGCAGTCAAATATCTCAAAGCGGTATGCTTTTGATACAATTTTGCCCTTGCTGCGCGGGACCTTTTATTACGCTCTGCGTTCTCGATGCTGGCACTGCCGACGTGCCCAACAAAACAGTCATCTGCCACCACAGTTTTAAAGCCCTCGTCTGCCCCCCGTAGGGCCAAGTCCTGAAACTCTCCATAACCTCGCGGAAACCCTTCGACATCAAGCCCGCCAAGAGAATCGTATACTTTTCTATCGACAATCACGCAGAAACCATGCGCGAAAGGCAATGTAGGTGGGTCAAGCTGCGCAAGGTTGGTAAGGTCTTTGTCGATTTGGGATGTGACCTCTTGGCTCGGAACCTTTCCAGTAGCGTAATTGCCATCAGCTGCCAAAACCGGCCCGAGATTTTGCCAAGCGGCGCAGTTCGACATTGGCGACGCGAGAAATGTTTTTGGTCGACTGTCTAATGCAGCATTAAGCTTGGTAAGCCACTCTTCAGGAAGTACCGTATCGCTATTCAATACAACAAATCGAGATGAAGTACTCAGTTGCGCGCCTACCACGACGCACTTTGTAAAGCCCTGCGGCGTTTCGTTTCTAACGACGTGATATTGTACACCACTGTTCAGCTCTTCTTCTAACCAGCGCTGCGTAAGATCTTCGCTTGCATCATCAATGATTATGACGCGCCCCATTTTCTTGTTCGATGAGCGCTCCAGGCTTTCTATACAATTTTTTACGGACGTCAGCCCATTGTGAACAGGAATAATGACATCAATTGCCGCCTCTTCCATTAAACTGAAGTTTGCGCAATCGTGTGGTGGTTTCATTCGCGCGGGCTGATTTTCCAAATCAAGACCATGAAGGAATTGCTCAAATCGCTCACCGTTATCGGATTTCAGGAACTGCTCAAAACCGCCCCGAAATATCCGTAGAGGCTCGTTTGCATCGGGGTAAGCTTCACAGAGTTCAGCCGCCACCAAAAGGCCAGCTTCGTAGTCTTCCCGGGCAATGTTGATTTCAACCTCAATCAGTCCTTGCTCCCCGACCTTATAGTGGCTGCTTGCCAGAATCTTCAGATCGGGAACGGCCTCTTCAAAATTGGCCAGCGCAACATTTGCCTTCGACCTGACAAGAAGAGCCTCCAAGTTGCGCGTATCTATGCGAAGCACCTGATCTGCATAGTTTCTTGCATGGCTAGGAAATCCTGCTTCCAGGTGGACGATGGCCAGTGACAGTAGTGCGCCCGAGCCATTTGGCTCCAACTGCAAAGCTCGGTCAAGATGTTCGATTGCCTTGGAGAAATCTCCAAGGCGTTGATAACTTGCTCCAGCACCCAGCCACGCTGCTGCACAACTGTCGTCCAATGCGATCGCTTTTTGCCACCACTTAACGGCACCTTCTGGGTCATCATGAATTAGGGCCGCTCGACCAAGCAACAGATGAGTTGCCAGTTCGGTACCGTGACCGATTTCAATACTTTCTTGGATCAGATTCAAGGCATCGGAAAGCGGATGCCATGCAGAATTCTCCTTTGCA
>ENA-OQVM01003094-OQVM01003094.1-marine-metagenome-genome-assembly--contig:-NODE-3094-length-18421-cov-15.945704_pt1 | contig 18421 bp, 18 predicted proteins | sample MGYA00237776_ERZ505498 | MGnify/ENA primary metagenome ERZ505498 (study PRJEB26159, sample SAMN06265151) | marine metagenome | isolation source: Helgoland LTER site | place: Germany:Helgoland, sampling... | reverse complement strand
TACAAATAGTAGTAAGTTACAAATAACCCTAAGGTGGTTATTGCAATGGGGCTCACCTCTTTCCATCCCGAACAGAGCAGTTAAGCCCATTAGCGCCGATGGTACTACATTTGTGGAAGAGTAGGTCACCGCCTTTTTTGAGAATCCCTAACAGAAATGTTAGGGATTTTTTGTTTTATGGAAGCTTGGAAACTAACGGTAATTAAAAATCACATACTCACTTGTTTTTTAAACCCTCACTACCACGCTAAAGCGTGGCGGTAGTTTGAGATTTCTCATTCCTTGTAATTGCTTTATTTAACAGTTGTAGTGTTAACTGTCATTTTTTTTCTTATTTTAGTAGAACCTATAACCAAATCTATAACATGATGATCCTATCCAAACCTACTATTCTCAACACCATAATCAAGGAAGTATCTGATATTGCTAGACGCTACAAATGAATAAATCTCCTTCAAAATCCAAAAACCTTGATCTTTGTCAAAATTGTGACACCCGTTTCAATGGGAATTATTGTCCAAACTGCGGTCAGCAGCTCAAAGAATTTCAAAGACCATTTAAGTTTTTAATAGTCGATTTGGCAGGTAATATTTTTTCTTTTGATACACGCTTGTGGCGCTCCTTAAAAGACCTTATTACTCTACCGGGTACATATGCCTTAGAATACATCAATGGACACCGGATGCGTTATGTCCCGCCTTTGCGTTTGTATGTATTTATAAGTTTTTTATTCTTTTTATTGCTATCAACATTTGTCAGTCGAATGGTTGTCATTAGTGAAGAGACTAAATCGTCTATTAATTCGGAGATAAAAGAAGGAATGGATAAAAATGACATTTCAGCGGATATTGGAATTTTAAACATTGAAGCTGACTCCAATTTGATTACTGGAACTGAGCTCTTTAAAATCATAAAAACCGTGATAAACGATCCAAGTCGTTATATGAATAGTTTTTTGACATTCGTTTCTTGGACGTTGTTCTTATTGATGCCATTGTATGCTTTTATTTTATGGTTGTTTTTCAGAAAAAGTCAACCTTATTTTTACTGTCATCTTATTTTTGCTATTAATCAGCACGCTTTTTTGTTCTTGTTATGTGGTCTTGTTCTTGGAATTAAACTTTTGTTTCCCGATCAATCCTCACAACCAGAAAACTATGCACTTTTGTTGATTCCTATTTATATGTTTATAGGCAAAAAACAGTTGTACCAAAAGGGATGGATTGGCACATTTTTTAGAATGTTTGCAGCCTTCTTTTTATACCTTATGCTATTCATTTTGGTTATTACTTTGTTATTTGCATTGTGGTTTGATTTGAATTTTTTGTGACTCACAAAGGCTCATGTTTGACAAATAAATTACCCGTTTTCTAATTTTCAATTCACCTTTTTCCGCTCGAAAGAATTGATGTAATTAAAAGTCCAATTCCCAATCCAATTAGTATCGATCCAACAAAGGCGAGTGGCGATGTATCTAAGAAAAAGAATCCCACTCCAATCCCAATAATGAGACCGCCTCCGATCGCCCAACTACTCTTGTCGTCTTTTATATTTGTCATTGTGTTTAGTTTTAATAATTGCTTGTTTCCATAAACGCTGCTAATGGCTGACATTTTTGTTTTAGGTCACTCCTAATTTTGCGTTTCCATTCGTTCTTTAAAATACTTAAAACAATGCTGTCTCTTCTTGTGTCATCGGTCTTAGGGCAGTTGCTTCGTAAGACGCCCTCGGTTGTGCAGCCTATGTTTTTCATAGCATCAATACTTTTTATATTCTCATTATCCGCTCTAAACTCAACCCTTTCTGTTTCTAGAATTTTAAATGCAAATTCTAATAAAAGAAACTTACAATGTCTATTGAGTCCGGTTCTTTGGAATTGTTTTCCAACCCAAGTATATCCAATTTGTAAGCTTGAATTTTCAAGTTGAATATCATAAAAGCGAGTACTACCAGCGTAGCATTTGTTTATTTTGTCATAGACAATAAACGGATATTCTTTTTGATTTTCTTTCCCTTTTAAAGCGAGTTTTAAATAGTTTTTTAAATTTTTTTCGGAGTCAGCCTTTATTAAAGAGTAAGTCCATAGTTCAGGTTCGTTGAGTGAGAATTTTAGCAACTCATTAAAATGATTTTCTTTTAAGGGTTCTAGAATTACAAAATCATTTTCTAGATAATAATCGTTATTAAAATTGAATTTCATAGTCGGGGTATTTATGTGTTTACTTCAGTTTTTCTATTTTTTCATCAGTCCATTCTGATACCGATAATCGTTTGTTTGATAGTAGGAAATGATTTCTTCTAATGCCATTGCGCTTTCAGTTTCAGGTTCCAAGCTGTTTGTTTGTTGATCGTATTTATAGAAGTATGATTTATTTTGGTCGCCTAAAATAGATAATTTATCAGCCTTTAATAACCCAAGTTTTCTATAATTTCCAATGAACGCTCTTTGGTCAGCAATGTCTATTGTGTTAATATCCTTACCATAAAAATTGGAGGTGTATTCCCATCCTAAATAGCCAAACAATGTGGGGAAAAAATCTATTTGTGAGGCTTGTTTTACAATCTTCGTTTTGGGGGCGTTAGGGAGGTTGTAGATAAGTGCAGGAATATGGTATTTACCAACATTCAATTCCCATTTCCCAGCAGAGTTGGCACAATGGTCTGCCATGATAGCAATGACAGTAGTGTCAAACCAAGGCTTGTCTTTTATGGTGTTTAGAAACTTACCAATAGCATAATCGGTGTACTTTACGGCACCATCTCTTCCAGTCCCAGAAGGAATGTCTATTTTGTTTTCTGGATAGGTATAAGGACGGTGATTTGAGGTGGTCATGATAAAATTAAAGAAGGGTTTGTTGGCGGCATAATTTAGGTCCGCTTCTTTAATGACTTGTTTATAGATGTCTTCATCACAAACGCCCCAAGCATTTTCAAACTGAATATCTTTATCTTTAATGTTGGTTCTTTTTGCAGTGAATGATTCTCCAAAAAGATACCCACGACCGCGATCGACAATGTCAAATCCATTGGATCCAAAGAAGTTATTCATATTATCAAAATAGCCATCGCCTCCATAAAAGAATGTTCTCGAATAGCCTTTTTCTTTAAACACATCTCCGATGTTATGCAGACCTCTATTGTTTTTTCTTTTGACGATGCTTCTCCCTGGCGATGGGGGTACAGAGAGCGTAATTGCTTCCATCCCTCGAACGGTGCGTGTGCCCGTCGCATACATGTTTTCGAAATACACACTCTGTTTTTGTAACGCATCTAAGTTTGGAGTTATACTTTTTTGGTTCCCAAAATGGTGGAGGAAATCGGCATTAAAACTTTCTAAACAGATGAAAATTACATTGGGTTTTGTTTCTGGATTGTAAGCTTTTACTGTTCTTGAGATGCTGTGTTTATCTTCAGAAAAAAGGGTGTCGTTTGGGGTGTTTAAATTTCCTTTTAATTTTCTAAAAGATAGCTCTAAATCCTGTGTCTTATAGAAGTCGGTATAATTCAATTCGTTGTTTTTAAAAGCTGAAAAGAAGGAGTAAATGCCAGCTTTTGAGATTTCATTTTCATAGCGATTCTTTGACCATTCTGCATCATTATTGTCTATATAAGCCCCGTACAAAAAAGGAATTATTAAGACAGTAACTAGTAAGATTCGGTCTTTTGAAGTTCTTTTGGAGGAAAATGTATTTTTAAAAACGTTCTGTTTTTTTAGAATATAATATTGTAAAAACACCAAGACAAACACTACAAATAACAGTAAGGGGATTGGATAGGATTCATTGATGTTTTGCACGACTTCATAGGTGTAGATTAAATAATCCACGGCAATGAAATTAAATCTGTTCTGAAATTCTTCCCAAAATGTCAGTTCTGCAAAAAATGAGAAGGTGAGTATGAGGGTTGTTAAAAAATAAAAGACATAGGTACATGATTTATCCACAAGACTGCCAATCCATTTGTTGGGAAACAGTATTAAATAAAGAGTGTATAGGATTACAAAAAACGAAATCACCCCAATGTCAAAAAATAATCCAGTGAACAGAACTCGAAAAAAATTGAGTATGGAAAAATCAATTTCTGAGAAGGACCAAACATAAAACACACATCGGACACTAAAGGAAATGAGTATGAATTGTAAAATAAAGTTTTTGTAGGTAGATAAGCGGCTGTTTTTTTTCATTTTTTAGGTTCGATTTATGATATAGGGGAGATAGGTTATTGCAAAAATGACTATGAATGTGAGTGCAGCAAAAGTAACTGCTCCTGCTGAAATGTCTTTTATGAATCCTATTTTAGGGTGGTTTTCTTTATGTACAAAATCGGCTAATTTTTCAACGGCCGTATTCATGCCTTCTATGCTCATAACCAATCCCATCGCAATGATTTGATTGATCCAATCTTGTTTAGAAATGCCAACGATAAAACCCAGTAAAATGGTTAACGAAAAAACGAAGGTTTGGGCCATGATGCTGTGCTCTGTTTTTAATAATAAAAACAAACCTCTAAAGGCATATTTAAAACTTTGAAGCCTTCCTTTTATAAATAATATCATTCTATTCTTTATTTTTTGTAATATTAGTATTGGGTACTTGTTTGCAAAATTAGTGATTTCGTATGTACTGAAATTCACATTTTTATAAATTTACATATTTGATTTATTATAATCAACTTTTTTAAAAACTTTCGTTTTATTTTTTAAATCATTATTAAGAACTTCCTCTAATTCGTTCGTGATAGGGTTTCCATCTATAAAACTAGTTATTGCATTTCTCAACCTCAAACTGTATTGAGAATAATTTTCTGGTAAATGATCGATTCTACTTTTGTCATTTGGGTCAAAATGAAATCCAATTAAAATTAAATACCATTCATAGCTCTTAATTATTTTTTTCATTAATTCTCTTGACAGTTTTTTTTCATCTTTAAATTCATGTCCTAATACTTTTATAGCATTGTAAAATTCCCAAAAAGAAAATTCGTCAAAGCATCCTTCTTCATGTATAAAGTAAAGATAGCTGTCATTTTCTGTAGCAGCATTATCGTTTAAAATCTTTAAAGCTTCTTTTTTATTCATTGTTTAACATTGTCCATCGTTTATTTGTTTAAACCTGTTTCAATTGCTTCAAACAAAATCTATTAAAGCCCCTCTCTATTTACAGGCCTCTTAGGCGCGAACAATCTAATAAAACACTTACTAGTTTATATAGGTTATTGAAGAATCAGATTTGAGGTCTTATTCCGCCATAAAAGTAGTCAAAAAATGAATACGACCAAAAAATTAAAATTATATTAAGCTTAGGTTGAGTCAATATGGCACCCTATTTGATACTAATTTATAGGGGACTCCCAAACGAGTGCCAGACTGAATGTTATGAATATCGTTTGATTTCTCGAATTAATTTTATACTTTAACTTAAAATTTAATATTATATAATCCTCCAATCTCAATAAAATCATGAAAAAATATCCCCTTATTTTTCTACTGACACTCTTAGCCTATTCTTTATATGCACAAGATGTCTCTTCATTTTTCACAAAAACCGATCAGTTTTTAAAAACCTACGTTCAGAATGGAACAGTAGCGTATGAAAAAATCCATTCCAACCCATCCGCGTTAGATGAACTCTTCAATATAGCAGCAACGCTTTCTATTTCTAAAGAAGAGGATCACTATAAAGCATTTTGGATTAATGCCTATAATTTAGCGGTTATCAAAGGAATCATAACCAATTACCCTATGAATTCTCCTTTAGATAAAGGTGGTTTTTTTGATAAAATTACCTATGAGATTGCAGGTCAAAAAGTCACGTTAAACTCCATTGAAAACACCCTGTTAAGAGCTCAATTTAAGGATCCGCGCTTGCACTTTGTATTGGTTTGTGGTGCCATAGGATGTCCGCCTTTAATCCCTAAAGCGTATTTCCCAGAAACCTTAGACAAACAGTTAAAAGAACAAACCGAATTGGCCATTAATGGCGATTCATTTATAAAAGTCAATATCAAAAAAAAGCGTGTCGAAGCCTCCGAGATCCTAAAATGGTATAAAGAAGATTTTGTAATAAAAGGTCAATCTGAAATTGATTTTTTAAACCTCTACAGAAAAGAGAAAATACCCCCAAATTTTAAATTACGGTACTTCACGTACAACTGGACTTTAAACAGTCAACCCTAACATTAAACACACGCCTTAAACACCCTACTTATGAAACTTAAAATCACCACAGTACTATTTTTAATGCTGACATTCTCAATCGCTTCACAAGAAGATAACGATAATGAACAGAGTAACATCATCACTTATACCCCCTCAAAACTATTGAATAAAGGGCAATGGGATATTAAATGGTTTAATAATATTTATACCCAAACAAAAAACTCTGAAAAACCTGGTTCACAGCCAAGAGAAACTTATTTTACATCCACCATAGATATTTTTACTGGCATCTCTAAAAACAACAATTTAGACGTTGGACTTTTATTAGAAATACGTTCAAATGCGGTCAATGGCCTAGATGCCTTTGATGTTTTTAAATTTGAGAATAATTCAACCAATGGGACGCGTTCTGGATTTACCTCATTTGCACCTGCCATAAAATTCAAACCCTTTAATAAAATTAGTAATTTAACATTGTTGACAGCCTTCCATATTCCATTGGTAAAAGAGGAATCAGAAAACAACGTTTATTTAGATCAAAAAGGATATACCCTCCAAAACCGATTTTTGTATGATTACACCTTTGCAGGAGATGAACTACAATTATTTGCTGAAATAAATACAGAATATAATTTTGGGGATAAGAAAGAGAGCTTTGCAAATACGAGTTTGGTTTTAACACCAAGTGTCTTTTTTAGTTATTTTCCAAGTCAAAAATTTACTGTTTTAGTGATGGCGCAACATTCCCAAAGGCTCGATCTTGGAGAAAGTTTAGCACAAGACTATTCAGTGCTTGGTTTTGGAACAAAATATCAACTCACAAAGGTGTTGAATATTGAGTTTTTATACACCAATTTTGTGAGAGGAAATAACACCGGATTGGGTCAAACATTTAATATCGGCTTAAGAACCCTATTTTAAATTTATAATCAAGGACGTATGAAATCCATAGCATCTCTTTTTACTTTTTTTATTGTAGTCAGTACCTCCGTGTGCGCACAAACGGAACTCATTAATGAACTCGATTTTAAAGGCCTCAAAAAAACAAAAGCATCGTTTTTAAGAACTATTTTAGAAACCAAAAAAGGACACCCACTAGATTCTACCCTCATAGAAAAAGATCTTATTAGGTTAAAACGATTGCCCTCCATTTCTAATGCTACTTATGAAGTCGTCCAACTTCCCGATAATCACCTCAAGGTTCAGTTTAATTTAGAAGAAAACTTCACCTTGATACCCGTTTTTAATTATTGGACAACAATTAGGACAGTCGCTTATAAAATTGGTATCTCCGAATATAATTTATTTGGCAGAAATATAACCATGGGTGGCTTTTATCAAAATAATGGCTATAACACCTTTTCCTTAAATTTTAATGCCCCTTATTTGTTTTCAAATAAGTTTGGTTTGGGGCTCAACTACCTAAATTGGAAAAGCGAAGAACCGCTTCATTTTGGAGAAAACACGGCCAATTACCTTTACCACAACACCTCCTATGAGTTATTGGGATCCTATGAGCTAAATTTCAAAAATACTTTAAAAGTTGGATTCTCTGTTTTTAATGAAAAATACGATCATAAAACGGGGGATATAGAGTCTGGAGTTCCCAGCCAATTGGATGTGAATAAGCGATTGTTTAAACTTATTTATACACACGAAAATCTAAATTATTTTTATTTCTACATCAGTGGTTTTAAAAGTGTTTTCAATGGACAATTCGTAAGCTCCGAAATCAAATCTCAAAACAATTTTATAATCGCTTGGAACGACTTCTTGTATTACAAAAGAGTTGGGGATAAAGGAAATTGGGCCAACAGATTACGCCTTGGCTTATCCACAAATAACGACAGCCCTTTTGCACCTTTTGCCTTGGATAACAACGTAAATTTAAGAGGCGTTGGAAACGCTGTTGACAGAGGCACAGGCAGTATTGTTTTTAATACAGAGTACCGACATACTTTTTTGGAAAAGAAAAGCATCGTTGTGCAAGGCAATGGATTTATTGATGCAGGAACTTGGCGAAACCCAGGGGGCAGTTTAAGCACTTTTGGAGACAGCGAAAACATTAATGTTTATACAGGTATAGGCGTGCGGATCATTCACAAAAAAATATTCAATGCCATCCTTCGTATCGACTATGGCTATGGCATCACAAAAAATGCCAACAGAGGATTTGTGTTTGGTATTGGGCAATATTTTTAGATAAAAATAAAAAAACTTTTTTTGGGCGTTCAAAGCCGGGCTTTCCGCTACAAGTCCTCGCCACAACACAGGCTAACGCCGCGCTCTGACCGTGGGCTTTTCAACTGCAATCCCTCACGCTAAAAACCTCAGGAACATTGCATTTAATACGTCTAGTTGTTTGTAGTTGTTTTCTGTTCCTTTCCAATTAAAAAATACAAAATAGCTCCAAAAAAGCTCAAAAATATCACCACCAACAGCCAAATTAGTTTCGTGTTTCCCTGAAATTCACTTTTTTGAATATCAATAAGTGCTAAGACAGTTGGTAACACAGCGAGCGCTAAAATAAATAAGAGTATAATTAATTCCCAAGTCTCCATCATTGCTAAAACTATCATTTTTTAATTGTTATTCGTTAGTTTTTGTTCTTTTGCTAGCGAGGGTTTATTGGTTTAATCCATAGAGTACGCAGCTTGGAGAATTTCATTTAATCTATTTAGATGACTTCTTTTTCTAAAGCTAAAAAGTGAGTTACCTTTTCATTACAATACAAAGGGATAATTCTCACTTCGCAATTATAGACTGAATTATCTTTTCTGTAGTTTGTGATCACCTCCTTAAATGGATGTGATTTTTTTAATTTAGTTCTAATTTTTTTCTTAACAGATGAGCAGGTGTTTTCTCCCTGTAAAAAATGGGGTGTTTTGTTTATGGCAAAATCTTTTGAATAGCCTGTCATTTTAGTAAATCCTTCATTAACCCAAATAATTCTTTGGTTTAAATCGGTAATTACGAGTGCTTCAAACTCTTGATTTTTAAAAACACTCTGAAAATCATTACTCCATTTTTCTTTTTTAAAGAATGAATTTACAACCTTAAGATCTCTTTTTTTTCTCTGCTTGTCAAGTGTTTTAAAATAATTTGGCCTATAGATATCCCAACTTGATAACGGGGATATTTTAGCTTTAGACGATTTAATTTGATGTTTTATTTTGTCATGTTCTTTATCTGACAAAGAAGAAAGATAAATGTCTAAACACATCATTTCAGAAGAATTGTATTTCATAGTTCTATTTTTTAATATGAATGCTAACGACTACAAATCACACCCTGCTTAAATAGGATTATTTCCGAACAAGCCCATTTAGAGGCGTCTAAATAGCATAATAATCTTAAAATACTTTTGGTTGAATTGGTTTTTTGAAGAATCAGATTTGAGGTCTAAGTCTATTGTAAAGATAATAAAAAAATTATTTCTGACCAAAGAGACTCTACTTAATGGTGCGGATGCCTTTAAAGTCTTGCTGCGTATTCTAGATTTAAAATTATAAAGTTCTATTTGTTTAAGTCATGGAATACCTTTAGATTTTGCGTAGTTTGACGGTTAGTATAAGCGGTCGTTTTAATGCCGCTTATACATTGTTGGCAAATCGTTTATTCTTTTATCAATTTTATTGATGCCTTTCTATTATCTGCTTGAACTGTTATTAAATATATGCCAGACGGTTCTTTTAATGGTATATTAACAAGTTGCTCTTGACGAAATGACTCTGAACGAATTAACTTGCCATTAATATCAGAAAGAATAATTTCTACAGATTCATAAACAGCTCCCAAGTCAATCGAGAAATTACCATCAGTTGGATTAGGGTGTGCTAAAAGTTTGCTTCCAAAATCGTTTTTGATAATACCTAGAGATGTTGAGCCAAAGGTTCCATCTCCCCAATGCAACTGGCCGAATTGGATGCAAACAAAGACAATATGGTCATAATCATTGATGCCTACACCTGAAGGTAAGTTAAATGTCATAGCGCCTGATGAGTAATTTAGGCCACTAATGGTTCCTATGTTTTCCACTAGTAACATCCCAGATGTGTCAATAGGTTGTGTATAGTCATTATTATTAGTTAGAAACACATGAACATCAAATACGTTACTCTGAGTCAAATAATTTGTATCAAATCTGAGGTTGAGGGAATTATCGTCAAACAGTTCCAGATACACGTCTCCTTCGAGTGAGTAATCACCATCTACGAGTGATGCTGTTCTGAACTCTATGAGGTTCTGACTAATAACAATATGAGAGGAAAGTAACAATATAAATAATAATATATTTTTCATAGGAAGTGATTTTTAATTTATTCTATAAGTTTGCTAACGGCTACGTATAAGAATAGTAAGGGATTAAAATGCACTTACTTTCAGATTTAGCACTGAGCCAATTTTACAATTTTACTTTTAATTTTCTTTTCAAAAACGTCAAATTGTAAATTTGGCGGGCTTTGTTAATATGCACCAACTTTGGGTTTGGCGCTTAACCCTTATTATTTTTATACTTTGTTAGGCATAGGCTCATTCAATTTCAAATTTCAAATTTATTGTATTTACTAATTCCAATCCATCAGTTGTATATATCTCAAATTTGAATTCATAAACTTCATCTATGAACTCCATTCTATTTATAAACTCCTCATTAAACCTTACTGAAATGCCACCAAATCCAAAGTCATAGTCAAGGTCTTCTAAATCAATCAAATTAGAACCTTGCTCAATAATAATTCCGTCAAAAGTAAAGTCAGCATTGGTGCTGATTCTTAAAGTGCTGCCCTCTAAATCATTTTCATAATTTTCTCCACAACTAGTTGCATAAGCAGATTGTATAAAATTGAAGTCAAAGTCAGTTTCAGCTATCATTGTCTCGTGATTAACATCTATCCTGAAACCTCCAATAATAGTTCCAATAATATCTTCTGTAAAAGTTTCAGTTGATTCGAAATCATACGCAGTTATGCTGCCATTTCCTATTATCTGATAATTTGTCTCACAGCATGCATTAGTGATTACAGATAGTAAAACAAATATCATATAAATGGTTAAAGTTCTTTTTATTCTCTTCATTTTTTTTCGCTTATGCCTAACTAGCGTATATGTATCCTTTAGGTGTGCATATTTCCATTATATTCAGTGTTTTGTTCAACAATACATCCCAAATTGGCGTGTATTGTAAAACTTTTGGTTTTATGAAAATCATCTCAATATTTTTTCATTTATATATTTCGGTTCATAGTGTTGTCGGTCTAACAACTACAAAACACAAACAGTTTCTTGAATATGTCGCATACCCATACACCACTGTATAAATACAGTATTTTAATAGCTTACTAAAAAGTTGAATTGGTTAAAATGAAGAATCAGATTTGAGGTCTAAGTCCGTTGTAAATGTAATAAAAAAATTATTTCTGCCCAAAAAGGCTGTCCATAATTGTTCGGATGCCTTTAAAACCAAAGTAAATCGCGGCTCCACAAATCAAAACACCCGCAATCACCAAGGGGATGTAAAGCGGTTTATCGGGATTGGAAAATCCAGCATGTAAAATAAAAGGCCCTAAAAATAATAAGAAGAGAGTCACCCCCATTGTTTTAAGTCCACCCACTAAAAGGTCTTTATTGGTTCTAGGCGTTTCCATTGGTATATTTTTTTAATGCGGTACGTACGTTTTTATGAGTGTCTAACAACTGTTGTGCTTCGGTTTCTGAGAGGTTCAACTGATCCATCAACATCTTGACGCCACGGGCGACTAGTTTATCATTGTTCAGTTGCATGTCCACCATTTTGTTGCCTTTTACCTTTCCAAGCTGAATCATTGTGGTGGTGGTGATCATATTCAATACTAATTTTTGTGCCGTGCCGGCTTTCATTCGTGAGCTGCCCGTTAATACTTCGGGACCTACCACCACTTCAATTGGGTAATCCGATACTTGGGCGAGGGGACTGCCCTCGTTGCACGTCATACATCCCGTGCTGATGTTGGCTTGCTGACAGGCTTTCAAGGCCGCAATCACATAGGGCGTTGTGCCAGAAGCAGCAATACCAACCACCACATCGTTTGTGGAGATACTATATGCTTGTAAATCCTTCCAGCCTTGTTGGGTATCGTCTTCGGCAAATTCAACCGCTTTACGGATGGCACTATCACCACCTGCAATCAGTCCAATCACCATTTCATGTGGGACTCCAAAAGTGGGAGGACATTCAGAAGCATCCAAAATTCCGAGGCGTCCACTGGTTCCAGCACCCAAATAAAACAAACGTCCGCCGTTTTTCAGGTTGTTTACAATCTGTGCTACCAGAGCTTCAATTTGTGGGACTGCTGATGCAACCGCCGTAGGAACGCTCTGATCTTCTTGATTGATCACGTTTAAAACATCCTTAATAGACATTTTTTCGAGATGGTTGTAATGCGAATCCTGTTCGGTGGTTTTTGTGAAAGTCATACACAAAAATAGAATTTTTGAAACACTTTTGTACTATTCTAAAATTAAACTCGCGCTATACGTTTCAGAAAGTCTAAAATACCCCATCGGAAAATGCTCTGGATTGGTCATATTAGAGAGGTTGCCACGCACCGTGCTTGGAGTGGTGCTAAAAGGATTTCCACCGTCTTCAGTTTGGTCAATCAAAATGGTCATAAAATTAAAATGACGCTCGTCGATTCCCATGATTTTAACAACCGCTTCGTCTCCTGCGAGTAAATCCTCATAGAAATGCGAAAAGATAAATACATTTCCTTGGTAGAACTCATCTTTTGTTGCTAAATACCTTTGAAGTCCAAAATCAAATAAATAAAAATCATCGCGTTCGGCACTGTCCGTATAGGAAATTAAAATTTCTTTTTCATCCCCTGCAAAAAGTGTGCTTTCTCCTTGCTCTAAGTTGTCAATAGGCACCGCATGCATCAGTTGTTCCACGGAGGATTCATAGGTTTCATTGGCATATACGATGCGCAGTTTATAGTCGGTATCAAAACTAGGGGTGAAGTCCAAGTTGTAATTTTCTAACTCCGTGTCATAAACAAACTCAAATGTTTGGTTGTTTGTGAGGTCTAGCAGTTGCACGCTGGCATCGGACACCACTGGATTTTCTTCTTGATAAAATCCACCAGATAAACTTAGTTTTACCACTTGTGCCAAAGTTTCATTGGGCGTCATTTGAAGCGATGCATCAATGGCCAGTCGAGGCGTTTCGGTGGGTAAATCGAGTTGAATTACTTCTTCGCAAGAAGTACTTAGGAATCCCAGACCGATCAGTATAAATAATTTTTTCATGTGTTTCATAGCTCTAAAATTTAAAGTTATAAGAAATGGCTCCCACGGCGCCAAACAGGGATAATTTGACGGCCTCATTTTGACCCGTAACTTCGTTTTCTCTAAAGTTCAACGATTGAGTATTTTTCCGATTGTACAGATTGTAAATACTAAAAACCCATTCGCCTTGCCATCCTTTTTTCTTGTTTGGTTTAGGCGTATAAGTCCCAGATATATCAAAGCGGTGGTAGGCATCCAAACGGCTTGAATTTCGAGCTTCAAATGTTGGAACGACCAAGCCATTGTAGTTGTATTGTCCGTTGGGGTAGGTCGTTGGCTGTCCCGTTTGAAAGATAAAATTAGCACTCAAGTTCCATTTTTTAGTCAGATCATAGGTTGATGTGATGGAAATATCGTGTGTTTTGTCATAAGGAGTATTGTACCAGTTTCCGTTATTGATACCCGGTTCTGATGCATTTTGACCTACGGTTTGTTGTTCCGATTTGGAGAGGGTATAGGCAAACCATCCTTTGAAACGGCCTTTGTTTTTACGGAATAAGAGCTCCAATCCGTAAGCTCTCGAGCGACCATTCAACAATACTTGTTCGATGGCGTCATTGGCAATTAAATTAGCACCATCAATATAGTCGATGCGGTTTTTAATGATCTTATAAAAGCTTTCCACTTCCAGAGAATAAGCATCGTAATTTTTAAAATACCCGACGGCTATTTGATCCAGAATTTGAGGTTGAATAAATTTCCCACTTGGTGTCCAAACATCCAAGGGCGCTGGAGAACTGGTGTTGGAAAGCAAATGCAAATACTGTGTCATTCGGTTGTAGCTTGCCTTTAGAGAAGTGTCCTCATTCAGTTGGTAAGAGAGTGCAAAACGAGGCTCAATATTTAGAAAGGATTTGATCACCTTTCCATGGTTGTCACTTTCAGTTCCAATGGGGTTTATTTTTTCATAGAGTTGTAAATCACTGTTAAATCCAACTGCTTGGTCGTTTTCATACACATTAAGTTCGTCTTGCCCCAATCTTAAAAAAGAGCTCAAACGTGCGCCATAACTCAGTGCCAAGCGCTCTGTTAATTGCTGATTCACATCGATATAAACCGCATTTTCAAAAGCAAACTTATCCGTCAGTTTTTCTCTATTGATTCCAGAATCTGGGCCATTTGGACTGATGATTCCTGGATTGAAACGGTAGTAGGTACTGTGAACCCCATATTCCAGTTTGTAGCGGTCGTTGATATATTGTTTAAAATCGTATTTGATATTCATGTTCTGAATCCCTGAATTCCATTCGAAGCCCACAAAATTCAAATTCAAACCATAATAATAGTCAGAGTATATAAGGGATAAATTAGAAAATAATTGATCCGAAAATAAATGATTCCATCTAAAATTCACGACCGTATTACCATAGGTGTTTTCAAAACTATCGGAGACATTAAACACATCTCTTCCAAAATAACCCGATAAATAAATGTTGTTTTTTTCGTTCAGTTTATAGCTTAACTTGGTGTTTAGATCGTAGAAATACGCAATATTATCCACATCAAACAATGGCAAAAGTAAATGGGCATAGGTGGCGCGTCCGCCCAATAGAAACGAACCCGTTCCTTTTTTTAGAGGACCTTCGAGCAGTAACCGACTGGCAACAATCCCGACGCCTCCATTGGCATGGAACTTGTTTTTATTTCCTTCTTTTTGATAAATATCTAATACCGAAGCAACACGTCCTCCATACTTGGCAGGAATTCCGCCCTTATAAAGTTTTAAACTTTTAATCGCATCCGGATTAAATACGGAAAACAATCCAAATAAATGAGAGGAATTAAAGATGGTTGCTTCATCCAATAAAATCAAATTCTGATCTACAGCACCCCCACGAACATTGAAACCCGCAGCGCCTTCGCCACCACTGGAAACGCCTGGTAAAAGCGTGATCGCCTTGATGACATCCGCTTCTCCAAATACCACTGGAATTTGCTTGATTGTGGAAGCAGTTAATGAATTGACACTCATTTGGGGTGTTTTGATATCAATAGACTCAATATCAGTTTCAATCACGATTTCGTCCAAAGCTTCTAGAGATTCTGTCAGCGTGAAGTTTTGAGAAATATTTTTATCAAGGGTGATGGTTTGTTTTAAGGTTGCATAGCCAATCGTACTGACCGTAATTTCGTAAGTTCCTTCGTTTAGGGTGATCGAGTAGAAACCGTATTCATTTGAAATGGTTCCTGTTTTAAGCTCCAAAATAAGGATGTTGGCACCAATCAAGGTTTCTTGTCCTTCTGCCTCAAAAATAGTTCCGCTAAGGGTGTATTTTTCTTGGGAATATCCTAATAAACTAAGTCCTATACATAGGAAAAAGAAGAGCCGTCTCATTGGTTAAATTTTAGGATACAAATTTAAAAAAAAAAGCACCCCTAAAAGGTGCTTTTAACAAAATATTCTGACAGGGCGTTACTACCCTATGATTTTATTTAGAGTCGCACTTGGACGCATGGCCGTGTCTGTTTTGTCAGAATTTGGAAGGTAATATCCATCGGTTTCAATCGGATGTCCTTGAATGCTAATTAACTCATTGACAATCGTTTCTTCATTTTCTGAGAGCGATGCAGCAATGGTTGTAAATTCTGCTTTCAACTCAGCGTTCTTTGTTTGAGTCGCCAAGGCTTGTGCCCAATACATCGTGAGGTAAAAATGACTTCCTCTGTTGTCGAGTTCATTCACACGTCTTGATGGTGATTTCTTTTCGTCTAAAAATTTCTCTGTAGCAGCATCTAAGGCTTCTCCAAGAACTGCAGCTTTTGGGTTTGAGTTGACTTGGCTGAAATGTTCTAAAGACACCGCTAAGGCCAAAAACTCTCCCAATGAATCCCAACGTAAATGGTTTTCATGTGTGAATTGCTCAACGTGTTTTGGAGCAGAACCCCCAGCGCCTGTTTCAAACAATCCACCACCATTCATCAACGGTACAATCGATAGCATTTTGGCACTGGTTCCAACCTCAAGGATGGGAAATAAATCGGTTAAATAATCTCTCAAAACATTCCCAGAAACGGAGATCGTATCCAGTCCTTGTTTTAATCTAGAGAGTGTATAATGGGTCGCGTCTATTGGTGCTAGAATCTGAAGATCCAGTCCGTTCGTTTCGTAATTTTTTAAGTAAGTATTTACTTTTTTGATCAACTCTGCATCGTGTGCGCGTTGGGTGTCTAACCAAAATATAGCAGGCAATTGAGACGCCTTAGCACGGGTCACTGCTAACTTGACCCAGTCTTGAATTGGGGCATCTTTCACCTGACACATACGCCAGATATCCCCAGCTTCTACAGGATGCGAAATTAAAACAGTCCCATCCGCATCAATCACATCGACACGTCCGTTGGATTGAATTTCAAAAGTTTTGTCATGCGATCCATACTCTTCCGCTTTTTGAGCCATCAGTCCCACATTTGGAACCGTTCCCATTGTAGTGGGGTCAAAAGCGCCATTTTCTTTACAAAAATCGATGGTGGCCGTATAAATCCCAGCATAACTACTATCCGGTATGACAGCCTTGGTATCTTGTGCGTTGCCTTTTGCATTCCACATTTGTCCTGACGTTCGTATCATCGCTGGCATGGAAGCATCGATGATTACATCACTAGGAACGTGTAAATTTGTAATGCCTTTATCAGAATTAACCATTGCTAAATCGGGACCCTTACTAATCGCGTTTGCAAAATCAGCTTCAATTTCCTGACGTTTGTCAGCAGCCAATCCCGCTACTTTTTCTAAAACATTTCCATACCCATTATTTGCATCCACGCCAATTTTATCAAAAGTCGCTTGGTGCTTTTCAAATACATCTGCAAAAAACAGACGGACTGCATGTCCAAAAATGATAGGGTCACTGACCTTCATCATGGTTGCTTTCATGTGAAGCGAAAACAAAACGCCTTTGTCTTTAGCATCGTTGATTTCAGCAGTTAAAAAGGTTCTCAAGGCTTGAATACTCATCACGGTTGCATCAATAATTTCGCCGTCTAAAAGCGCAATGTTTGATTTTAAGGTGGTGGATTTATTGTGGGTATCGGTATGCACAATGCTTGCATTTGTAGCAGTGGCAATCGTGATTGATTTTTCGTTATGAGCAAAATCGCCAACGGTCATAGTGGCGACATGCGTTTTTGAGTTTGCCAACCAAGGGCCCATACTGTGTGGGTTTTTCTTGGCGTAATTTTTCACAGCTTTTGGCGCACGACGGTCTGAATTTCCTTCTCTTAATACAGGGTTAACAGCACTTCCTTTGATTTTGTCGTAACGTGATTTAATGGCTTTTTCATCCTCAGTTTGTGGTGCATCTGGATAGTTTGGAATTGCAAATCCTTTGGATTGCAGTTCACTGATGGCCGCTTTTAGTTGAGGGATGGATGCACTAATATTTGGAAGCTTCACAATATTGGCTTCTGGTTTGGTGACTAGTTCACCTAGTTCTGCAAGGGCATCTTCAACCCGTTGGTCTTCAGATAAAAATTCTGCAAAGGTTGACAGAATTCGAGCCGCTAACGAAATGTCTTTTGTTTCGATTTCAATGCCTGAACTTTCGACAAACGATTTAACAATGGGTAAAAACGAACGCGTTGCAAGTGCAGGAGCTTCGTCGGTGATGGTATAAATGATGTTAGCCATAATGGGCGAATAAAGTTTAGTTTGTCTTCAGTAAGAATAGGTCTTGCCTTACATCAAATAAGGCGTGCAAATATATGAAATTGTAATGATTTTATGGAGTAATTTAATTCGAAAAATCATCAAGAAACTTAATATTAATAGTTTTAAAATTCAGGAGTCCTCATTGAAAAATATAAGGCAAAAAAAAAGCTCTAAATAAATAGAGCTTTTTTGAGTGTTTAAATTGAAAATCTGACTAACGTCTTCTTTCTTTAATTCTGGCTTTTTTACCAGTAAGTTCTCTAAAGTAAAAGATACGAGCTCTTCTTACT
>ENA-OQVM01003086-OQVM01003086.1-marine-metagenome-genome-assembly--contig:-NODE-3086-length-18465-cov-2.777953_pt1 | contig 18465 bp, 15 predicted proteins | sample MGYA00237776_ERZ505498 | MGnify/ENA primary metagenome ERZ505498 (study PRJEB26159, sample SAMN06265151) | marine metagenome | isolation source: Helgoland LTER site | place: Germany:Helgoland, sampling... | reverse complement strand
CACGTTTGACCTAAGCGTCAGTCATCGCATTTGCAAAAAACGGTACCCACGCATCCAGCACATCTTGCGGGTGCTGTTCGGCAACGTAGTGCCCACCGGGCAAAGCCCAGCCTTGCACGTCGTTGGCGCGTTCTTTCCACAGCGCCAAACAGTCGAAATGTGCGGCAATAGCACCGTCGGCACCCCAGAGCGCGAGCAACGGAGTCTTTATCTTGCCGACCTCCGCATCATCGTGCGCCAAGTCAATGCTGGCCGCCGCGCGGTAATCTTCGCAAGCGCCATGGATGGCTCGGGTGTCGGCGAAACACGTCAGGTATTCGTCAAGCGCCTGCTGCACAAACGGCGATAACCCGGCGGCACCGGCCCCACATTTGCTGAGCCAAAAGAACGCAGGGTCTGCGCCGATCAATGTTTCAGGGAAAGGATGTGGCAATGTGAGCCAATACCAATGCCAGTAGGTATGCGCAAAAGCGCTGCCTGCTTCTCGGTACATTTCGCGGGTTGGCGCAATATCGAGCGTGGAAAATGCAATGACACGTTCAGGATTATCAGCCGTCAATCTATGTGCGACGCGGGCGCCGCGATCATGTGCGCCGATAAGGAACCGGTGATGTCCTAGATGATCCATCAATGCCAGAACATCGCCTGCCATCGCGCGTTTAGAATAGGGCATATGGGCCGCGTCTGTCTTCGGCTTGAGCGATCTGCCATAGCCCCGCAAATCAGGGCAAATCACTTGATAGGTCTGCGCTAAAGTCGGTGCTATCGCGTGCCACATCGCCGAAGTTTGCGGGTAGCCATGCAGCAATAATAACGGCGGGCCGTCGCCCTTTGACCTATAGAAGATCGGGCCATCGGGGGTTTCAAATGACTGCTCTGCGAAGCCCTCAAAGAACTGGCTCGCGCGTGGTGCAGATTTGGCCGCCGGATGCATTATTGAAAAATTGAGCGCCAAGACGCATGCAATGCGCCCAGCTTTGCAGGATCATAAACCATCAACGCAACGTCATCGCCCGCCAGTGCCAGGGCTGCTGTGCTGCCATCATCAAGCGCGCCTTCAAGACAGATTAGCTTTGGACCATCTTGGTGGTTCGGCAGGCTTTCCTGCGCACGCAAAAAGGCGTCGACTTGGGTATCCCAAATCGATTGCAGTCCAGCGATATCGCCGTAGGTCGCTAGAATATCACCGGCGCTGACGTGAAGGACCGCGCTAAATGCAGTCTCATTGACGCGCAAAAAGCGCGACATCGGCGGCAAAGGGGTCTCGCTTATGTCGATTTGCCAAATCTCGGCCAAACCAGAAGCTGAAATGCCACGTTCGCCGCCACTGCCAAAAGGCTCTGCCGGAAGGCTGCGCACCGTAAGTCGGGCCGCCCCTGTAAAAATATCAGTCAAAAGTGCAAATGCCGCGTCGAGCATTGCAGGTTCCTGGCGCGACAGGGTCTTGCCGAATAAATCTATATGCTCACCTGCCGCAGGTGAAACCGCGATCAGACCGCGCAAGCGGCGGCCGGCTGCAATGACGCTAACCACAACGTCGCCTGCCGCAAAGTCCAACCTGCGTTCAAGCACCGTCTCGTCAACGACGGCCAGGAATGCAGTCAAGGGCGCAGGAACGCCGCTTTGCGATACCACCCGCGCGCCATCTTCCAAGACGTCATCATGTGCGGCCAACGCATTCAGTTTTTGCGCCAAGGCAATCATATCGCTCATAAGCTGGGTCCCAAGTTCATCTATTAACCGCCGCTGATACGGTTCAGGCATTTGGTTGCTTCGTCCACAAGTTTATCAACATTCACGTCCGGGGCACACACACAACATAGTACATCGTCCGGTTCATCGCTCGCACGCAAAAATAGGTGAACGGATGTTTTTTCCGCCAAAAGCGCAAGCCGGCTAGGGTTTGCACCCAACCCAATCTTTCCATGCGCCCCTAAAACAGTAGCGGCCTGTACGCAAAGTGCATCAAGCGTCTCGCGGGGTAATTTTGACCGCGTATCTGTCACGAGGATCATGCGCGTCGACAGGTCTGCAAATGCAATCGCCTGACAGCCCACGCTGGCTGCAAGTAACGTATCTAACTCATTAACAACCATCACCAGCCTACTTTTCTACAGTTACTAACTTTGTCGCTATGCCCGCACGATGCGGATGATGCAACGCGCCATTCCACCAGATCTAAGTCGGCCGAACTGGACGAGCGGCTGGTCTCGTTGCGCCTTCGGTGCCGTCTTTTGTGCGCTGAACGCGCCGTGGCATGACAGAGGTCACGACCGCCGCTGGAATATCGGATTCCGTCGTCAGGTTATAAAGCGGGGTCTCTGTACGCGCGGTTAATGCCGCCAGCTTTTCAATGCGTTCAATGAGATGTTCGGTGAATGGCCCGGCGCCACTGGCTTCCCATAAGGCATAGTCTTCGCCTGCCTTGATGGCCTGCAAAAGCGAAATCGGGAAAGTTGCACCGAACTGGCCTTTGGTTTCGCGGGCAACGCGCATAATGACGCGGCTGCGATCACGTTCTGTCGTCAATTTGTCGTAACGGGTGATCAACAAAATAGAGTTTTCGCGCACTGTATTTGGCATCGTGTCCCAAACAGCAGCTTCGGATTGACGCCAGGCTTGGGTGGCGTGGGTACACCAAATCACGGCATCGACCTCTGTCAGCATACGTTCCCAGACGTCGGATGACATGTTGGGGTCTGAAATGCCTGGAAAGTCGATCAGGTCGCACACTTCAAGGATGTCCGCTTCGATGGATAGATGGATATAGCGTGTTTCGGATACGGGCACATCCTCGAGACGCTCAATCGAGATCGGCTCTTGCGACCCGTCGACGTCTACACGGTAGGGCCCGTCGGTGCCGAATGTGATCCACACCGGGGACAGCCGTGTCGCGGTTACTTTTTCAGGGAGCGGTCGCACGCCCATCAACAGGTTTGACAACGTGCTTTTGCCAGCGCTGAATTCACCCATCAAGGCGATACGAGGTTTGCGGGTGGGGGCTTGGTCGGACATTAAGCTTTACCTATCGCAATTGTATCATCGCGGAGTTCTTCAAAGATGAACTCGAACAATTCTTCACGTTCCTGCTGGGCCTTGATGCCGAACACGTCCTCTAGATCTTCGATATCAAGCTCTGACTTGTTGCTGATATCGCTCAACAATCCGCGCTGTTCAGACAAAAAGCTGTGCAACTCGCGCTCCGCGCTTTCGCGGATATCATTTGCCTGACGCATTTTGAGTTCTTCGACGATGGGCTTGGTTTCCGCCTCGATCAGGTCATAAAAGCCGCTTGCAAAAGCACGGTAACCCTTGCGGCGTTTCCACCAGCCTTTCCACCAAGACGTCTGCAAATCCAACGCGATAGTTTGCCCCAAGGAGACGGGCGCAGGAACATCTGGCGGCGTCGGTGGCGTGATCGTGAAGTTCTCGACAGCCACGCCAAAAGCCGACCGGCAAATTTCTGCGAGGTCTTGGGCGGCAGATGCATAAACTTCTTCGCAGGTCGAGGCGACGTTGCGGCGCATGACTTGATAGCTGGTTCGCAACAACATGCGCAGGCCGTCAGGGCTATATTGCCAAACCTCTTCCTCGCCTTTGGTCTCAAGATGCTGCAGCAATGATTCAAGGGCGCGGTCAAGAAAGCGTTTGTGCGATTGATCAATCCGCGCGCTAAACTGTTGGAACACCGCGTCCATGCGGTCGCTAAGAAGCTTCATGTTGTCTTTTTGCAGCTTATCAAGGTGCTTTTCTAGCTCATCGGCCATCATGACCGACACCGTGTCGCCGTCCAAACGCATCGAAACAACAGCGTTAGAGGCACGTACACCACTGACAAGGTTCAGCGCCTTTTTGCGCGAAGCCGAAAGGATTTCCGCACCTGATCCTTCGACGATACGCTCTGACAACGCTGTATAAAGCTGCGGCATGCCGGAAAGTTGCCACACCAATTCATGCGTATCCATGTCGACGGTTTCGGCGCTAAGCGAGGCTTCTGCCCAGTTATAAAGGGCATCTGCACTGTCAGAGATGATGTCATCGAGATCATTCTTAAGCGCAATATTGGCCCAATATGCACTGCCAAATATGACCTGTGGATTTTCGGGGCCATTGTTGTCAGCTAAGGTCTGCATGATGCTGTCACGAATTTCCGGCACTTGCTCTGCCGGATTGGACAGTTCGTCAATGCGGTTCACGAAGATCAAAACCTCACGGGCTTTCACATTCGAAATCAGGCGGATCAGGCCCATATCCATAGCGCTTAGCGCCTGATGTGCTGACAGGACAACAACACAAATGCGGCTGTCGCGCAGCGCATTGATGGTGATCTGTTCGCGCATCATAAAGGTATCATTCACGCCTGGGGTATCGCGAATGCAAAGAGGGATCGGCAGCGCTTTTGTATTCAAATACAAATCCGCCGATTTTGTGATATCGGCAAAGCGCCCCTGCTGGTCAGCTTGGCCAAGGTCGTCAAAATCATCGCCCATACAGACATAGCGCTGGATCAAATCATCGTTGAGTTGGGCGTAGCTATGTTTTTGACCAAGCAGCAACTCGAATTTGCGGCCCAAGCGTTGCTTGGTTTTATCGCGCATCGCAATGATCTGGGTCCGAACTTTTTCTAATTCTTCGTCAGCACCGGCGCGCGCGGCTAATTCGCCGATTCGGCCACCGTTTTCAATGAGATGGTCCCATTCGCCTTTGCTAAAGAACTGGAATGCCGCAGTCGGCGCGTCTGGCGGAAGGGGTGTGTTGAGGTGCAACGACGTCACGACAGAGGTCCATGGGTTGACGTCAGCAGGCAACAAATCAGGGCGGCCCACCATCGCGTTGACCAGTGACGTTTTGCCTGCTTTTACCTGACCAATCATTGTGACACTTGGTTCAAACGCACGTAACTGTTTGATTAATTTCGCTGATTTCTTCTCGGCATCAAGCCCGCCAAGCTTTACAACATCAGCAAGCGTGGCTTCCAAATCTACGATTTCGTCTTGAAATGCTTCAAGCTTTTCAAGGCCACGACGCATGAATGCCGGCTGTGCAGTTGGGGTGGGTCGATCCCCGTCGCTTGTCAGCTCTTCCATCTTCATACCAATCTGTCCTCAATCAACTTACACATAAACACATTTTTCGACCGCTAACACCACAGCGACACGCAATAGGCATATCACTGCGTATAATGTCATATTCCAAACAGACTACTAGCACAAACCTGCGTAACAACGGCCACTTAGCTGAAGCTGTGACATCGGTTTAAGCAGCGAGATCTGCCTGAAGTTCGCGTTTGACCTGCAACATCAGACTAACTGCCTCGGTAGCTGCACTGTCACGCTTTTCAAGCTGCATCAACTGAACCAGATCGGCGGCATCATATGCGGTATCGCGTGCACGTTGAAGCGGCGCATCCTGCGGGTCACCATGATCATTAAGATAATCACAAAGCCATTGGATATGTGCGACGCATTCTTCCATGATCTCGGCAGGTGCATCACTGTTCATGTCTTCTAGGCTTGCGGTCAACGCCTGAGCGCGTTCCTCAATATAGGCCAAAACATGCTGATAGGCGGCGCGCGTGTCGGGGTGCAGGGCAGCGACCGGCGGTTTAGGCGATAATTCCGCAGCGCGACGTGCTGCGATTGTGCGCAATTGGGCGATCCCTTTTGGAACCTCGGCATCATCAGGTGCCGCAGCGGGCGTGATTTCCGCCACAGGTTCTTCGACGATGGGGGTTTCGACGATTGGTTCAACGACTTCAGGCGCTGCTTCACTTTCTGTGTCATCAAGTGTCGCAAGCACGTCTGCATTCTGCAGCAATAGCACATCAGCCATATCGACAGCTGCGCGTTTCCCCAACGCAACTTGTTTTAGCACCGTGGAAATTAACGCGAGACCACCGCTTGCGCGCATCATTTCTTTGTCAACGCTGCCGTCAGCCTCGCGCGCATCAAGTGCGCCGGGCAAGTCAATCGGCAGGATTTTTTCGAATTCACCAATGGCGGCTGTTCGGGCTGAACCAATCACACCATCCAGCGTGCCTTGTTCTTGCAGATCATCCATGTGCGTGATCATCAACAAAGCGTAATCTTTGATCGTGTCGGGCATTTGACCCCAGATACGGCGCTCTGTCTGGTCAAATCCTTTAGTGCACCAAAGCACGACGTCCGCACGTTTCGCAGCCCATTGACTGGCGCGGTGCATCGCGTTGGGATCATTGGGTGCCACGGTTTCAAGCAGCGAAATCTTGGCGAGCGCAGGCAGCGGCAACTCCATCTCGACGAAAACCGGCGATAAGGCTGCAATATCATGCGCGCTTGCATCGACGAGGGTCTGTTTGGTGCCGTCCGGCAGAGTGCAAATAGCTTTATTCTGCGACCCATAGCGCAACTGAAGGGTCGGAAGCCGTACACCTTCCGGCAACACATCGGCCCCGGCAAGCAGGTTCAGCAATGACGATTTGCCCGAAGACGGCATGCCCATCAAGGCTAGGCGCACCGGCTGTTGCAGGCGCGCCAAAAGCTTTTCAGCTTCGTTTTGTTCGGCGGCAGGTAACAGTCCGCTTTGCGCTGCGCGCGAAAGCCGGTCCAGTACCCGCGCCTCAAGTGATTGATTCGACATTACTTACCTCCGGCGGCTAGTTTAGCCGGCGGATCAGCCGCTTCAACCTCCTGTGGTTTTTCTTGGCGAGGTTTCACTGTGACTTGCCTAACGGGCCGGACTTCTTTGATCTTCGAGTGGACCTCTGATGCCTTGACCTTTGCTGGAGGCGCGACCTTTGCTGCGACCTTTTCGGCTTCGTCCAATTCAACGACACGTGTGACTGTCGCAAGGTTGGTGTCCATGTGACCAACTGGCTTGGCGCGGATTGCGCGGATAACCGGCTTATTGTGGTTCAACTTGATCACAGAAAACGTGCAGTTGTCCTGATCAGGGTCTGCCAATGCCTCGATTGCTTCAAGAAGGTAGCCCGCGATTTCAGCGGCTTTCTTGCGGCGATAGCGGTTCAAGATCTTCTGGATCTTGGCATCTTCAAGATACTGTAAACCGTCACTTGATACGACAACGATGTCCCCGACTTGCAACTCGAAAGGAGTCTTCGGGCAGTCGGATTTCGCGACACGGTCGCCGAGGATAACAGACGTCAGGCAATTGCGATCAGGGTGATTTTTGCCAGCCTCTGGGTCAAGCAACCCGGACTTCACCATGAAATCAATCTGCGGCGCCATGGAATGATCTTCATTCAATTGCTTCATTTGCCCACCACGGAAGTGGTACAAAGGACTATCACCGATCGACATCCAGTACATCCGGTTTTCGATCAGAACGACAGAAACCAGCGTGGCACCCATCCCGCGTGTGTCGGGATGTGTTTTGACATGCTCGCGCACAACGCTATTCGCGCTCACTGCGGAGGTTGTCAGGTAGCGCGGGATGTCCGCCTCATAGTCGGTGAAATTCGCACTTTCGAATTTCAGCTCACTAAAGACTTCGGTGACGACAATTTTGCTGGCTACGTCACCGGCGGCATGGCCACCCATACCGTCCGCCAAAACAACCACGCCACTGTCCGACCCGAATGGGAAATCGGTGACGATTGCGTCTTCTTGGTAATCCCGTCCGCCCTGACAAATCGCCGAAGCGACATCAAAACGAGGTTCAGGCGATCGCCACATCTTCGTCCTCCTCGGTTGCGCCGTCAGCCCAGTTGAACGATTTATCACACAAGGCAATGAACCGCAGAACCGTATCACTGATCCGGATGATGTCGCCGGTCTTAATAGCTTCATTGCTAATGACTGGTTTATCATTCAGGCGCACAATGTTCGATTTCCCGCCATGACCAAGCAAAAACTCTTTGCTATCAGGGTCATAGACAATCGCAGCATGGTTGGACCGCGAAATAGAATTGTCGCCAAAATCAAGCTGGACCGCTTGATCATCTCCGCGACCAATCTGTGACATGCCTGTCAGCAGGCTAAAACATTCGCCGCGGCCGGGGCCTTCGGCGACGACAAGCCAGCCGACTGGAAACTTCACACTCTTGGTCGGCGCGACGGTTGGCGCATCGTTGAACAAATCAACAACCGCACCGTCAGATTTTTCAAACCCGATCAAACGGGTTTTTGTCCGCCGCGAGCGCGCAGGGGACCGCGCAGCTGCCGCAGTTGCAACGGCAGGAGCCGTCGGCAATTCGGTCGATAACGGCGGTAAATCCGCAGTCGTTGCAGGCAATTCCGATGAGGTCCCGTCATCTTCGAGGTCCCATATATTCATCGCGACAGGTGCCGGCTTTGCTGTCGGTACGTCCGTAATTTCGACGTGCTTTACTGGCTTTTTAGGTACAATTCTGTCTGCCACACCGGTCTCGAGCGCATTGGTCTCTTCAACCAATGAACCGATTGTATCACGGTATGATTGCTCAAGCTTTTCGACGGGGTCTGCCCGCTCGGCGCTTGATGGCTTGCGCTTCTTGACGAGGAGATCACGAATAAACTTCATCTTGCTACCCTTCCACTAATTTCTTCGTCGAACGTGCGCAGCTAGGCTGTTGCACGATCGAGTATTTTACTCAGCCGCGCCCGGATAGGCGAGGGATGCAACCCAAAGGCTGCCGTTGCGTTGAACTGCGAACAAGAACTGTTCCGCACCATTTTCGCTTTCGCGATTGAAAATATTGAACAGCGTATCGCGCGCGTTCACCTCTTCGGACGTTGGGATATAGGACGTAATCACGTCACCAACCGCCAAACCACCTGTTTGGCTTTCTGCCAACTCGACGACTTGGGTCTGCCAGCCGGAACCTGCAAAGACCGTTTCAAACTTGGTGCCATCTGCAAGCCGCACTTCTTGCACAACTGGCAAGAACCACAGTTGGTCCTGTGCAAGGCCCGTCGCCGGGTTGCGGGTTTCGAATGTCACTGTGATCGTAGGGGTCAGCGCCTCGTCGGGTGTTTGATCGCGCAAAATTGCTGGGATATCGTTAATGGCTGTAATGCCAGTGCCGTTTACCCCGGTTATTTCCAATCCTGGCATCACCCACTCTGGTGAGACGGAGGCAACACCAGCGATAACATTTGAGGTGTCATTGGTCGGAGTGAACGGCAGGCGAACAGTCCAGCTCGCTGCAATTCCATCGCGTTGTGCTGTTTCAACAGGCGTTAGATTTTCAATGATTTCGTTACCCGGCGTGACAGCAATGATATCAACTGCGGGGCCATTTCCAACGCTTGAGACCAGCGTTGGCGCATCAGGAAACGCGACCGCCGCATTTGCGCGGTCAAATGTGGGAAGCGATGTAATCTGCTCTGGGAACACAGCGCCAGCCATTGAGGCATCGGCAATGATTTCAGGCGTTGTCACAGGCTCTGGCAGCGGAATAGGTGCGGGTATCGCAGCGAGCGCCACAGCTTCTGGACGGGTTGCTGGGCGTACAACGGGCGTTGGCGCGTCAGCAATGATGGGCCCGGTAACAGCAACAGTGGCCTCGGATGGCGCTGCGGGCTCTGCGGTAATCGCTGGCGTTGCTTCGTTCGGGGTCGGGGCGACAGGAACGGTAATTGCTTCTTCAAGTGCAGCAACGACCGACGGCGCTTCGATGGCCTCCGGCAATGCGATTGCGGCCGGGGCTTCTGCGGGTGCTTGAATAACTTCAGGCACAGCGGCAACTACGGGTTCTTGGACTGGTTCCGCGACAACGGCAGGGGTCTCTGCGACCGGAGCTTGCGCAACGGGTGTTTCGACCACCGGTGTTTGCGCCACGGGAGCTGCTTGCGCAACTGGCGTTTCAACGGCGGGGGATTGGGCAACTGGCGTGTCTTCGCCGCCGCTCATTGTCATAACGCCGACACCAACCAAAAGGGCAACAGCAGCAGCAGAACCAAGCAAAATAGGCATCTTGGATTTTGCCTCACCTGCAGTGCCAGTTGCGGATGCCACTTTGGGCGTGCTTGCCACATTCAGCGGCGTAACATTGCCCAAATCGCCGTCCATCATCTGAATCCAGGCCTTTGCGGACTGGACACGGTCTTTTGGCAGCACAGCGAGGGCTTTATCCAACGCGCCAAGAAAGTTGTCGTCGTAATCGGGGTACTTGCCCGCGATTGCTGTATATGGATCTGGGTCGCCTGATGCGATTGCGGCCAAGCGGGCCTGCGAGTTTGGCGGAACGTCGCCGGTAATCAGGTGGTGGAAAGATGCCGCTAGCGCGTAAAGGTCACTGCTAGGGCTTTGATCAGAACCAGCAATATAGAATTCCTGTGGCGAATAGCCGTCTTTTACGACGCGGAGCGCAGAAAGAACACGGCTTTGCTTTGTCGCTTCTTCGCGGGCTGCGCCAAAGTCGATCAGAACAGGATGAAATTCTTTGTTAATCAGAATGTTGTCTGGCGAAATATCGCGGTGCAACATGCCTTGGTCGTGAATAAACCCAACCGCGCCAAGCACTTCTTTCAGGATTGTCTTAATCTGTGTCGATGTCAGGCCGTGGTTTGGATCTTCGATGGTGTCCAGCAGGTCGCGACCTTCGACGAAATCAAGCGCCATATAAGCTGTATCGTTATCCTCGAAAACCTGATGCACACCGACAATATTCGGGTGATCAAGTTTGGATAGGCTGCGCGCCTCTTGGACGAACAGACGGACAATCGACTTTAGTTCGTTCTGGTGGGCGCGTGAACGGGCCTGCACGATAAAACGGCTGCGGCGGCAAAATGCGCCGGGGAAGCACTCTTTGATAACAACTTTGCGGTCCAAACTGTCGCGGGCCAAATATGTGATCCCGAAGCCGCCTGCGTTCAGAAAGCTCTCAATAGTATACTGACCGTGCATCAACTTTGTGCCCGGTTTCAGCTCGTCTACAAAGCCGTCCTTGTCAGAGGTGTTTTCTATCGGTTGCGCCATGGCCATCTCAAATATCCAGTTTTAAACCGTTGATTGCGGACAAATGCCCGCCAACAGTTAATTTTGTCTCATTCAAATTAGGCCAAAAAGTGACGCTAACTTGTTGTTTCATTGCTCTTAATCTCTGCTTTTCGCCATTATTACCATTAAACTCGGAAACAGTCTTGTGCGAAATCCCGCCGGAAACGGTTCGTTTACAGTGAAAAGCCACCTATTTGTGACGATCATGTGGTGCCGGGGCATAAACAGATCAACAAAGTGTCGTCTATCTGCTTTTGTTGGCTTTTTCATCCGCCTTGTGCGTCTTCGCCCGATTCTTAAGCACGGAATTGGGCGCTCTTGACGGCGATTCTCCGTTCAATCCAGATAAAACCGCCATTCGCCGTCTCATAGCGATACGCTGCAAGCCGCGTCATTGTTTCCTGCAGCGCGCTTGCGAGCGTCCGCGCAATTGTGCAGAACATTCGTAACAGGGTTAGGATATGGTGCGATGCGCGTCTTCATCAACGGGTTTGGTCGAATCGGCCGCACGATGCTGCGTGCCCATGCGCAAGGTGCTTGGCCAAAGATCGAAATCGTTGGGATCAACGACATTGCTGATCCTGAACTTTGTGCGCATCTATTTGAATACGATAGTGTGTTTGGGCCCTATGCCGGGCAGGTCGATTGCGTAGATGGTGCGCTCGTTTTGGATGGTTTGGCGATCCCGATGTCCCAAACCTCTGATATCAGCAAGGTTGATTTGTCAGGCGTTGATGTTCTGCTGGAATGTACAGGCAAAGCGGACGCCCGCGATGTAGCAGAACGCGGTTTGCGGGCCGGGGCCGCGCGCGTGTTGATTTCTGGCCCATCGGATGCGGCGGATTTGACCGTAGTTTTGGGGGCGAATGATGCGCTGCTTAAGGATCAGCTGATCGTATCGAACGCCTCTTGTACGACAAACGCATTGGCTCCGCTTGTGAGACTGATCGACGACACTTGGGGTCTGCAAACCGGATGGATGACAACGATCCATTGCTACACTGGCAGTCAACCTAGCATCGATGCCCCGCGTGGCGACATGATGCGCAGCAGGGCGGCTGGCCTGTCGATGGTTCCGACAACGACGTCGGCGCAAAGCCTATTGAACCAAGTGTTGCCTGATATTGCAGGCCGGATTGAGGCGGCTGCAGTGCGCGTGCCTGTGGCCTCTGTGTCTGCTGTGGATTTGTCGGTAACACTGGATCAAAAGGTTTCGCTGGATGATGTGCATGCAGTCATGCGCGCCCAAACGGGTGTTATCGGATGGACGGACAAGCCGCTGGTATCAACCGATCTGCGCGCACGTCCCGAAAGCTTGATCGTCTCGTTGCCTGAAACCCGCGTGACAGCGGGGGGACTGGTCCGGGTCTTTGGCTGGTACGACAACGAATGGGGCTTTTCTTGCCGGATGTTGGATGTCGCGTTGCGTATGGCGCGCGCTTAGACCTTTCCCTTGGCAGTCTTGCGCATTAGGTACGGTAGACCAAACCAAAGGCACCCCAATGTCCGCAATCGTATCTGTCAAAAACCTGCGCAAAGCGTACGCGGGTGGTTTTGAAGCCCTGAAATCCGTGACCCTTGATATCGAAGAAGGTGAAATCCTTGCTCTGCTCGGACCAAACGGCGCGGGCAAAACCACCCTGATCTCGACAATCTGCGGGATCACGGTGCCGACAAGCGGGACGATTACCGTGGGCGGGCACGATGCACAGATCGATTTTCGTGCCGCGCGCGCCTTGATAGGGCTGGTCCCGCAAGAGGTGAACCTTGAACCGTTCGAGACCGTGATGAACACCGTCACTTTTTCGCGTGGCCTGTTTGGCAAACCGCGCAACGATGCGCTGGTTCAGGATATCCTTGATAAGCTGTCATTGGGCGACAAGAAAAATAGCAAGATTATGACGCTTTCTGGTGGCATGAAGCGCCGCGTGCTGATCGCCAAAGCGTTAAGCCATGAACCATCGGTCCTGTTTCTTGATGAACCAACAGCGGGCGTCGACGTCGAACTCCGCAAAGACATGTGGAATGTCGTGGCTGATCTAAAGGCCTCGGGTGTGACGATCATCCTGACCACACACTATATAGAAGAAGCCGAAGCCATCGCCGACCGCGTCGGCGTCATTAACAAAGGCGAGATTTTGTTAGTGCAGGACAAAGCTGAATTAATGTCCCAGATGGGCCAAAAGCAGCTAAAGATCGAATTGGCCGAAGCGACCCAAACAATCCCAAAGGCGCTTGCTGGCTACGATCTGGTGCGTTCAGGTGACGGGCTTAGCCTGACCTACAGCTACGATACCAAGGGTGAACGCACGGGCATCACAACTTTGCTGGGCGATCTGCAAAAAGCGGGCCTGCAAATGAAAGACATTCAAACCCAACAAAGCAGTCTTGAAGACATCTTTGTCGGGCTTGTGAAGGAAACAGCATGAACTTTAACGCAGTCTGGACCATCTACGTCTTCGAGATGCGCCGATTTTTTCGCACGATGACGCAAAGCCTCGTGTCGCCGGTTTTGTCCACATCGCTTTATTTCGTGGTCTTTGGCGCAGCGATCGGCAGCCGCATAGACGAGGTAGAGGGCGTTAGCTATGGCGCGTTCATTGTACCGGGTCTGATCATGTTGTCCGTGATGACGCAGGCTACATCGAACGCCAGCTTCGGCATCTATTTCCCCAAGTTCATTGGCACGATCTATGAACTGCTGTCCGCACCAATCAGCTTTCTCGAAGTTGTCGCGGGCTATGTCGGGGCCGCCGCAACCAAGGCCTTGATCATCGGCATCGTTATCTTGGTCACGGCATTCTTCTTTGTGGATATCCAGATTGCACATCCCTTTGCGATGATTGTGTTTTTGGTGCTGACCTGCATTAGCTTTTCGCTGCTGGGCTTCATCATCGGCATATGGGCTGGCAATTTCGAACAGTTGCAGCTGATCCCGCTATTGATCATCACACCACTCGTGTTCTTGGGCGGATCATTCTACTCGATCACAATGCTGCCACCGATCTGGCAGACGGTGACGCTGTTTAACCCTGTCGTATATTTGATTAGCGGTTTTCGATGGTCGTTCTTTGGCACGGCTGACGTAGGCATCGGAGTATCACTGTTGGCGATCACGTTTTTCACTGCGATTTGCATGGGCATCATCTGGTGGATTTTCCGCACTGGCTGGCGGATACGGCAATAACCCTTGCGCGCTTTAGATGAAGGCCTAAGTACAGTCACATGAAACGTTTTATTCCCTTTATGAAGTCCGACCCGTTTGTCGCCGTGATCCGGCTACAAGGGGCGATTGCAAATTCAGGTCGCGGCTTGGACAATCCCAGCCTTGCGCCTGTCATTGAAAAAGCCTTTTCCAAAGGCAAACCCGCTGCTGTTGCGCTCGAGATAAACTGCCCGGGCGGATCGCCGGTGCAGTCATCCTTGATCGCATCGCGGATCAGACGACTGGCTGACGAAAAGAAAATCCCGGTTTTCGCCTTTGTCGAAGATGTGGCGGCATCGGGCGGCTATTGGCTTGCTTGCGCTGCCGATGAAATCTTTGTCGATAGCTGTTCGATCACCGGATCAATCGGCGTGATCAGTTCGGGTTTCGGGTTGCCAACTGCGATTGAGAAAATCGGCGTTGAACGGCGGGTTCACACGGCTGGTAAATCCAAGTCGATGATGGACCCTTTCAAGGCGGAAAAGCCTGCCGATGTGAAAAAACTCAAAGGCTGGTTGGATGACCTGCACGTGACATTTATCGACTACGTGAAATCACGACGTGGCGCGAAACTGTCCGACAATCCCGACCTATTCACTGGCGAGGTCTACATCGGCCAAAAGGGTGTCGACGAAGGTTTGGTCGACGGCATTGGCCACCTTGCACCCGTTATGAAAGACCGCTTCGGCGATAACGTACAGTTCCGTCGCTACGGGCAGAAAAAGCCGCTTTTGGCGCGTTTTGGCGCACAGATTGTCGATGACGCAGTTGCGGGTATCGAAGAACGGGCAGCATTCGCGCGGTTCGGACTGTGATCCTTAAAGCGATCTCTCTTTTTCTGGCCTTCATGTTGGTGTTGGCGATCTTCGGCAAGTGGCGCTTTCCGGGGCAGCAACGGCTGGCGGATGCCAAATGCCCGAAATGCCTGCGCTACCGGATCGGCAAAGGTCCATGCCAATGCCAAAAAAAGCGTAAATGAAGGCGCTTGTCACAGGTGCAGGCGCGCGGCTGGGTCAGGCGATGGCGCTATATTTGGGGCAGCGCGGCTACGATGTAGCGGTGCACTACTCTGCATCAGAAACTGGCGCGCAAGACACCGTGGCCCAGCTTGCAGCGCTGGGACGGCATAGCGTGGCATTACAATCTGATCTGCTGGACGAGCAGGCGACGCAGTCACTTGTAGACCGTGCCGTTGATGCGCTGGGCGGTCCTTTGACGTGCCTTATTAACAATGCGTCGATCTTTGAATATGACAATATTGGAACCAGCACCCGTGAAAGCTGGGACAGGCATTTCGAATCTAATTTGCGCGCCCCTTTCGTGCTGACGCAGCATTTTGCTGACCAAGTGCCCGCACCCAAACTAGACGCGATGGGTGAACCTGTGGCGCAAGGTCTGGTGATCAATATGCTGGATCAGCGCGTTCATAAACTGACGCCTGAATTCATGAGCTACACAATTGCCAAGATGGGTCTTTGGGCGATGACCCGTACGACCGCACAGGCGCTGGCGCCGCGCGTGCGGGTCAATGGCATTGGTCCCGGACCGACTTTGCAAGGGCACCGTCAAAGCAAAGACCATTTCGATAGGCAACGCGCGGCAACCGTTCTAAAGCGTGGTGCGAACCCCTCTGACATCACTGCGGCGCTTGGGTATTTTCTGGACGCGCCTGCTGTGACGGGGCAAATGCTAGCGGTTGATGGCGGTCAGCACCTCGCTTGGGAGACACCGGATGTACTGGGCGTTGAATAACAGGCGTGTAAAGTTGTGCACCGAACGCAATTGCCCTTCACGAAACTGTCACAATTTGCATAGTTATCAATGCGTTAACGTGGTATTTGGAAAAAAATTCAATAAAAGCAAAGGGTTATAGGTATGCCTAAAATTTAGGCATCTTAACGAAGTCTGCCAAAAGCAACGAAAAATCACGACTCTCTTGGATTAACCCACCGACTTATCCACAGAAACCGTGGATGCCTTTTCTCTTGTCCTTGGTGCGTTACCATTGCAGCCAGCAAAGAATCATAGATCTGCCGAAATGACCGAAAAGACACCCAAAACCGGATACGATATTATCCACGATTATCTGCGCACGCTGGACTCTAGCCCCGGTGTGTACCGGATGTTGGATGCGGACAGCCGGGTGCTCTATGTGGGCAAAGCACGGAACCTAAAAGCGCGCGTTAGTAACTATTCGCGCCCGGGCAGTCATTCCCCCCGTATTGCCCGCATGATCAGCGAAACCGCGACAATGATGTTCCTGACGACGCGCACAGAGACCGAGGCGTTGCTGCTTGAGCAGAACCTGATCAAGCAGCTGAAGCCGCGCTACAACGTCCTGCTACGCGACGACAAATCATTCCCGAATATTCTGGTCGCCAAAGACCACGCCTTTCCCGTCCTCAAAAAGCATCGCGGCGCGAAAAAGCAAAAGGGCAACTATTACGGCCCCTTTGCCAGTGCCGGTGCGGTCAACCGCACGCTGAACCAACTGCAGCGGGTGTTCTTGCTGCGCAACTGCTCTGACAGTGATTTCGAGACGCGCACGCGCCCTTGTTTGCAATACCAGATCAAGCGGTGCTCTGGTCCGTGCTGCGGTCTGATATCCGAGGCGGATTATGCCCACACGGTTGGTGACGCCGAAAAGTTCCTGCAAGGCCGTACGAAAGGTATCCAAGAGGCGCTAGCCACGCAAATGCAAGACGCCAGCGAAGCGATGGAATTTGAACGTGCCGCCGCTATGCGCGACCGCATCAAGGCGTTGACCCAAGTTCAAACCGCCCAAGGTATCAACCCGCAAAATACCCCAGAGGCGGACGTGATCGCGCTGCACCGCGACGGTGGGCAGGCCTGCGTGCAGGTGTTCTTTATCCGTGCCAACCAGAATTGGGGCAATCACGACTATTATCCGCGTATCAGCGGGGACGAGGACGCGTCCGAGGTCATGGAAGCATTTGTTGGCCAATTCTATTCCGATCGCGAACCGCCCAAAATGCTGATACTGTCACACGGGTTGGACAACGACGATCTGATGGCGGACGCTATGGCCGAAAAGGCCGGTCGCAAAGTCGAGATTATCATCCCCCAGCGCGGCGAAAAGGCAGAGCTGGTGCAAAACGCTTTGCGCAACGCCCGCGAAAGCCTTGCCCGCAAGATGTCAGAAACCGCAACCCAAGCGCGCTTGCTGAAAGGCGTCGCAGAAGTGTTCGGGATGGAAAAAACCCCGCAACGTATCGAGGTTTACGACAACTCGCACATCCAAGGCGCGCATGCTGTTGGCGCAATGATCGTGGCAGGCCCTGACGGGTTCGACAAAAACCAATACCGCAAATTCAACATCAAGGGCGTCGACCTGACCCCCGGCGACGATTTCGGTATGATGAAAGAGGTCCTGTCCCGCCGCTTCCAGCGCCTGCTCAAAGAAGATGGGGACCGCACGCAGGGCACATGGCCCGATTTGCTGCTTATTGACGGTGGGCAAGGCCAAGTCAGTGCCGTGCGCGAGATTATGACCGCGTTAGGTGTGGGTGATATCCCGATGGTTGGCGTGGCCAAGGGCCTTGACCGTGACGCTGGCAAAGAGGAATTCCACCGCACCGGCAAACCTGTCATGGCGCTGCGCCACAATGATCCGGTGCTCTATTTCATCCAGCGGATGCGCGACGAAGTACACCGCTTTGCGATCGGCACGCATCGCGCAAAACGGTCCAAGGCGATCGGCGCGACGCCGCTTGATGACGTGCCAGGCGTTGGGGCCACCCGCAAGCGTGCTCTGCTCGCGCATTTTGGGTCGGCCAAGGCCGTAGCGCGCGCAAATTTGGCGGATCTCAAGGCCGTGGATGGGGTGTCCGCAAAGCTGGCGCAGACCGTCTATGACTATTTTCACGAGAATGGTTGACGAGACGCCCCCTGCTTCGCCAACCTTCTGATCAAAGCGGTAAAGGGGGCGACCATGGCGAATTTCAAACAACGGCTCAATCAAACCAACGATAGGATGACGGCACATGTCTGTACAATCCCGTCGGCCACGGTGACCCAAGCGATGGCCGCTGCGGGTGCTGACGCTGTGATTATTGATATGGAACATGGTGCGGTTGATTACGCCAGTGCGCACGCAATGATCGCCGCCACCCAAGGTACAAATTGCGCCCCGCTTGTCAGGGTCGCGGAAAATGATCAGGTGCAAGTCAAACGCGTGCTGGATCTTGGCGCGCAGGGCATTGTTTTTCCAATGATCCGCACCGCAGATGACGCCCGCAAAGCTGTTGCATCATTGCGTTATCCGCCCAATGGCAACCGTGGGTTTGGCCCGTTCATTGCACACTCTGCAGCTGGCGTTT
>ENA-OQVM01003084-OQVM01003084.1-marine-metagenome-genome-assembly--contig:-NODE-3084-length-18470-cov-7.202088_pt1 | contig 18470 bp, 14 predicted proteins | sample MGYA00237776_ERZ505498 | MGnify/ENA primary metagenome ERZ505498 (study PRJEB26159, sample SAMN06265151) | marine metagenome | isolation source: Helgoland LTER site | place: Germany:Helgoland, sampling... | reverse complement strand
CCAGGGGAGATAGGAGGACCGCCACCAGGGGAGATAGGAGGACCGCCACCAGGGGAGCCAGGAGGACCACCACCGGGAGAACCAGGAGGGCCGCCACCAGGGGGTCTATCCCCGGGAGATATGGGAGGTCCATCTCCGGGAGATATGGGAGGTCCATCTCCGGGAGATATGGGGGGTCCATCTCCGGGAGATATTGGGGGTCCATCTCCGGGAGATATGGGAGGTCCATCTCCGGGAGATATGGGAGGTCCATCTCCGGGAGTTATGGGAGGTCCATCTCCGGGAGATATGGGAGGTCCATCTCCGGGAGTTATGGGTGATAATTCGCCTTCTGGTGCCCCACTCGACAATATTGGTGATAGTCCGCCTCCTGGCACCCCACCCGGTGATATTGGTGCTCCATCGCCGGGGGGTCAAGAGGGACCACCACCCACCAGAGAAGATGTTTCGCCATATTCTGAATCATCCGTTACAGCTACCCAGATAGATGGTGTGAAAGAGGATAAATCTACAGATGACATAGAACAGTTTACGGTGCCTCAAATGGATGACGAAGGTGATTCAGAAGAAGAAATCATAGGCGAATCCGCTGAATCTGATAAAATTGAACAGATAAATACGGAAGGAGAACTGTTTAATGAAGATGATGCTGATATGATGGATTTAGAAGATTCTAGAGACGTAATATTGGAGGATAACATCAAAAAATCAATAGAACATGATAGCAGTGGAACTAAACTTGTCATTAATATAAAATTAGATGAATTAATTGATGTCATGAAAAAAATGACCAAAAGAAAGACCAGAAAGAAGAAAATTGAAGATATAGGGGAAGATAAATCTAAAACGAAAAAGAAAAAGAAAAAGAAAAAGAAAAAGAAAAAGAAAAAGAAAAAGGAAACACTCAAGAAAAAGAAAAAGGAAACACTCAAGAAAAGGAAAAAACAAATTAAGAAACCCTCAAAATTATCACCCAAAACAGAAACTGAACCCGATGAGTCTATCTTTGATGATATATTCTAACTTATTATATATATATTTTATATATGATAAGATTACTGGTTCTGATATGTTTCTTTTCATTTTTATATCTCAATATAAAGATTTTAGAAAATTATGATAACGATGGTTATGATAATACTAGATTTCTCCACTGCTCAGAGAGTAATAAACTTAGTCACTATATAGAGGATTCAAACCTGAAAATTGAAGGATATGGATTTAATAATAACTATTTAATAGATCAAAATGATATAGAATATAAAGGCGGGGACGGGGACTTTTCCAAGTTTTTAGATGTTTATGATTTAAGAAAAGAACCAGAAACATTACAGGCACCCATATGTATGCAAAAAACCAATTTTACAAATAATTTACATATACCCTCTTTTTTTAAAGAAATATATCAAGCGGGCGATTCCAATGAAATATTAAATGTGGAAAATAGTTTCAAGAACTTACTATATGATCCATTCTTCAAATACAGAAATGCAGGAGAATTAAAGAATAAGATTATATTAAAAAATGAAACAAATGATATGATACTCCGCCAACATAAATCAAAAAAAAGAAGTTCTGTTCATAATAATCACATAGAATTAGAAGATTTTCATAAGACATGTTCGAAACACGACCCGTTAGGAATCCCGTTCCAGTGTGGCCCTTATCGCGAGTTTAACCAAGAGAATGCTAATAAGCAGTGTGAAGATAATTCTTTGAAAGAAAATAGTTGTAACAAAATATGTTGTAAATCACTTCAAGAATCTGCATACATAAGTTGATATTCCAAATCTTTTAGTTTTTTTGTTAATTTCTTAATTAAATCCTGTTGTGCCATAATTATTTCATCTTTACGTTTATTTTCTACACTACATTCTTTAGTTCTTTCTTTATTTTTTATAAAAATTAAAAAAAAGAGTGCTTTTAAATGTTTAATTAAGAAGGAGAAAAGCGTTATTTTTGATTTATATTAGAGTTAATATTGAAAAATAAAAATAAAAATATAGTTGTTTTTGCATCAGGCTCTGGTTCCAATGCCGTTAAAATTTACGAGTATTTTTCAGGCCTAAACAATGTTAATATAGCTTCTTTGTATTGTAACAATCCTAATGCAAAAGTCTTGGAGAGGTTTAAATCTTTTAACATTGATACTGTTTTGTTTTCTAAGGATGACCTTAAAAGCAATATTATTTTGAACAGTTTAAAAAATGTTAATCCAGATCTTATTGTATTAGCAGGGTTTTTATTAAAAATTCCAAAGGACATAACTAACTTTTTTAAAAATAAAATAATAAATATTCATCCGGCTCTTCTGCCTTTGTATGGGGGAAAAGGAATGTATGGAGAAAACATTCATAAAGCTGTTATAAAAAACAAAGACAAAATGTCTGGACTTACAATACATTACGTTAATGATAAATATGACGATGGAACAATTATTTTTCAAAAAACAATTAGAATAGAGCCTGGCGAAACCCCTTTGTCTCTTTCAAAAAAAATATTAACAGAAGAGCATATAAACTATCCTGTGGAAATAGGAAAACTTTTAGCAAATGATCAATAGTGATGTAATTATTTACACTGATGGGTCCTCTCGAGGTAACCCAGGGCCTGGAGGCTATGGAATTGTTATGGAAGACTGTAAAACAGGATTTACCAAACAATACTCTAAAGGATTTAAAATGACGACAAATAACAGAATGGAGCTTTTAGCTGTAATTGACGCACTAATAAAACTTAAGAAAAACAACTTAAAAATCACTGTTTATACTGATTCAAAATACGTTGTGGACGCTATAGAAAAAAAATGGGTTTTCAAATGGAAAAAAAGCGGGTTTAAAAACAAAAAAAATGTAGATTTGTGGCTTGATTTTTTGAGTATTTACGACAAAAACAAAATCGCTTTCAAATGGATAAAAGGACATAATAATCACCTGCAAAATGAAATTTGTGACAAACTTGCTTTTAACGCTTCAAAAAACAAAACCCTTTTTATTGACGAAGGTTATGAAAGTCAAAATTTAAACAAACTATTTTGAAGAAAACATTAATTGTGGGTACCGTTGCTTATGATGAAATCGAAACTCCCAAAAAACATTCTGGAAAAATTTTAGGAGGAGCAGCCACTTATATTGGTCTAAGCTCTGCTCTTTTTAGCTCTCAAGCATCTATTATCTCTGTCGTTGGAGGAGATTTTGAGCCTAGTTTTTTGGAACTACTCAAATCAAAGGGATTAAATATTGATTCTATAGAAATAATTAGCAAAGGAAAAACTTTTTATTGGAAAGGTAAATATCATAAAGACTGGAACAAAAGAGACACTTTAAGCACACAGCTTAATGTTCTTGCAGATTTTAATCCAGTTGTAAAAAAAGAAGACACTTATTCAGAAATAATTGTTTTAGGAAACCTACATCCTGCTGTTCAAAACTCTGTGTTAAGCCAAATGCGTTCTAAAACTAAAAGCGTCATTCTTGACACTATGAATTTCTGGATGGATAACTCCCTACAAGAGCTTCTTAAAGTTATAAAACAAGTCAATATTATAATTATAAACGACGAAGAAGCAATTCAGCTTTCAGGAAAGGACACTTTATTTGCTGCAGCAACTGAAATCCTTAAAATGGGACCAGAACATGTTGTTATTAAAAAAGGAGAACACGGAGCAATGTTGTTTAGCGAAAAGGAATTTTTTACAACCCCAGCATATCCTGTTAATAAAGTGGAAGATCCAACTGGAGCAGGAGATTCGTTTGCGGGAGGATTTGCAGGGTTTTTATCCCAAAGCAAGGACTTAGATTTTGAAACACTTAAATTGGCGGTTGTTCACGGTACTGTTTTAGCATCCTTTTGTGTTGAGGGTTTCGGCACCTCTAAAATGGAAAAGTTAAACAAAGAAACAGTAGAGAAACGATTTAAAGAATTTAAGAAATATACCAGGTATTAAAGAAATTTAATCACTAACTTTAAAGCATCAATGAGCGATCATATTAAACACGAATGCGGAATAGCTCTTATAAGATTGCTTAAACCCCTGGAATTTTATCAAAAAAAATACGGCTCAAAATCATACGGAGTAAACAAGATGTATTTGATGATGGAAAAACAACACAACAGGGGCCAGGACGGAGCAGGGCTTGCAACTGTAAAAATTGGAGCGAAACCTGGAGAAAAATACATTTTTAGAGAAAGATCATCCGCCAAACAACCAATCCAAGAAGTTTTTACAAGAGTAAGTGAGAGAATAGCCGCTTCTGAAGAAATAGAAGGTAACGTTCCTTTTCAAGCAGAGCTTTTACTTGGGCACGTAAGATATGGAACGTTTGGTAAAAACAATATAGAAAGCGTTCACCCCTTTTTAAGACAAAACAATTGGACTCATAGAAATCTAATTGTAGCAGGAAATTTTAATATGACCAACAACCAAGAGCTGTTTGAGAACTTGGTTAAGCTAGGGCAGCATCCCAAAAGCAAAGTAGACTCAGTTACTGTAATGGAAAAAATAGGACATTTTCTTGATGATGCTGTACATAAAATTTATAAAGATTTAAAAAAAGAAGGTTTCAACAAACAAGAGGCTTCTCCTTTAATTGAAAAAAGACTCAAGATCAGCAAGGTTTTAAAAAAAGCTTCTAGAGACTGGGACGGAGGATATGCAATGGCGGGACTTTTGGGCCATGGTGATGCTTTTGTTTTAAGAGATCCTTCAGCAATTCGACCTGCTTATTATTACCAAGACGATGAAGTTGTTGTTGTTGCCTCAGAAAGACCTGTAATTCAAACAGTTTTTAACACAGCATTTGAAGAAATCAAAGAGCTTGAAGCGGGACACAGCATAATAATAAAAAAATCAGGGAAAACTTTGACCGTTCCTATTCTTGAGAAAAAAGAAAGAAAAGCATGTTCTTTTGAAAGAATATATTTTTCAAGAGGAAGTGACAAAGAAATATATTTAGAACGAAAAAAACTAGGAGAATTACTTTTTCCTAAAATATTACAATCCATAAACAGTGATTTAAAAAACACAGTTTTCTCTTATATTCCAAACACAGCAGAAACTTCTTTTTTTGGACTAGTCCAAGAAGCACAAAAATACATAAGTAGCCAGGCAATTGTAAAACTACTTGAGGAAAAACAAGAAATATCAAAAGAAAATTTAGAAAAACTTTTTTCATTAAAACCTAGAATTGAAAAGGTTGCAATTAAAGACGCAAAACTTAGAACATTTATTGCTGACGATGCAAATAGAGATGAATTAGTTGCTCATGTTTACGACATAACTTATGGTTCTATAAAAAAATCAGATACACTGGTTATTATTGATGATAGTATTGTTAGGGGAACTACTTTGCAAAAAAGTATTTTAAAAATTTTAGACAGATTAAACCCAAAAAAAATAGTAGTAGTTTCAAGCGCTCCTCAGATTAGATATCCAGACTGTTACGGAATAGACATGGCAAAAATGGAAGACTTTATTGCTTTTAGAGCTGCAATCGCTTTGCTTAAATCTGAGGGAAAAGAAGATGTTATTAAAGAAACCTACAAAGAATGTTTAAAAGAGCTTAAACTTCCTTCCTCAAAAATGAAAAACAAGGTTAAAAAAATCTATATTGACTATACAGATGAGGATATTTCTAATCAAATATCAAAACTCTTAAAAGAAAAAGAAATAAAAACAGACGTTCAGGTAATCTTCCAAACAGTGGAAAGCCTTCATTCTGCATGCCCAAAAAATCTTGGAGACTGGTATTTTACCGGAAATTATCCAACTCAAGGCGGTAATAAAGTTGTTAACCAGTCTTTTGTTAATTTCTACGAGGGCTCTAAAAAAAGAGCGTATTAAGCTTTTTCGTTAAACCTTTTTGAGACCTCGTCCCAGTTAATTACATTAAAAAATCCAGAAACATAGTCAGGACGTCTATTTTGATAATTTAAATAATATGCATGTTCCCAAACATCTAGACCTAAAATAGGATACCCTCCACAACCAATACCGTTCATTAGCGGATTGTCTTGGTTGGCCGTAGAGCAAACCTCAAGCTTTCCACCTTTATGAACACATAACCAAGCCCAGCCAGAACCAAATCTAGTTCCTGCAGCTTTGGAAAAGAGTGTTTTAAACTCTGCGAAACTCCCAAAAGAAGACTCGATTGCGCTTGCCAATTCACCACTGGGTTCACCTCCACCATTTGGACTCATGATATTCCAAAATAGAGAGTGATTAAAAAACCCGCCACCATTGTTTCTAACAGCAGAATTGTTTAAGTCCAGTCCTGTTAAAATATTTTCAATTGAGCTGCTTTCTAGATCAGTTCCTTTTATAGCATTGTTAAGATTGTTTGTGTATCCTGCATGGTGTTTGCCATGATGAATTTCCATTGTTCTAGTATCAATGTGAGGCTCAAGAGAATCAGTGTTATATTTTAATGCAGGTAGTTCAAAAGACATGTTGTATAGTTTTAAATTAAAAAATAGATACCATAAAAATAATTAATAATCGTGTATTTTTACTAGTAACTAACATTTTTTTTTGAATTCTAGATTTGACATAATAAACGCTTCTGCTGGATCGGGCAAAACATTTGCTTTGACCAAAAGAATTTTAATTAAAATACTTAAGTCTAAAGACGAAAATTATTTTAAAAGAATACTTGCTTTAACTTTTACTAATAGAGCGGCAGCTGAAATGAAAAGCAGGGTTTTAAATAACTTAAAAGATTTTTCAGAAATTCAGATTAAAGACAGCCCGACAGAAATGTTTGAGCAAGTAAAAAAAGTATTGGCGTTTTCAAGTGAGCAAATTATTATACTGGCTAAAGAAAGACTTAATCTTTTACTTCACAACTACTCTTTTTTTCAAATAGAAACTTTAGACAGTTTTAACCATCATATTGTTAGGTCATTTTATAAAGAATTGAATTTAGATCCAGATTTTAGAGTAGTAATTGATTCAGAAGAGATCTTAGACCAATCCGTTTCAAGAATTTTTGAAAACATAGAAAACGATGTAGAAATTAGTAGTCTTGTGAAGAATTTTTCAATAAAAAAAATCTCGGAAGGAAAGTCTTGGGATGTTGAATTTGATTTAAAAGAGTTTGCACAATCTGTATTAAAAGAAAATGAGATTAGTGATGTTGAGCAAATAGAAAAAAGTTCTTTAAAGGAATTTAAACTTTTAAAAGACAAGATAGAAGTAAAATTAAATAGCTTAAACAGCGAACTCAAGGCTTTATTAATAAACATTGAGAAAAATATTTCAAATCAAGATTTAGAAATTGCTTTTTCAAGAAATTCTTTTCCAAAATTTATTAAATCTGTACAAAACAACTCATTTAAATGGAGCTCAATAAAAAGCATCTCAACTCTATTTGAAAAAAACACATTAATAAATAAAAGTTGTTTAAAAAAGAGCCCTGACAAGCTAAACGTTTTTGTAGCAAATCTTTTTGAATTGTTTTTAGAACTAAAAGAGCTTCTGATTAAAATAAAAGTTTTGAACTCTTTTTTGTATTCATTAACACCGTCAATTCTTCTTAAAATAATAAAATCAAATTCTGAAGATATTCAAAAAGAAAACAATGAACTTTTACTCTCTAAATTTAACAAGCTTATTTACAAAGAAATAGCAAATCAACCTACACCATATTTATATGAAAAACTAGGAGTAAAGTTTAATGATTATTTAATAGATGAATTTCAAGACACCTCTAATTTACAGTGGAAAAATTTAATACCATTAATCTCTCATGCCCTAGAGTCTTTACAGGAAAACGAAAACCAAGGATCTCTTTTTTTGGTTGGAGACCCAAAACAGTCGGTATACAGATGGAGAGGTGCAGATCCAAAAATATTTGTATCACTTCTTTTAAATAAAAAAACTCCATTTAGTGTACAAAAAAACATAACAAATCTTCCTGTAAATTTTAGAAGCAGAAATGAAATAATAAAATTTAACAATTCGCTTTTTAAGCATGCATCAGGGCTATTGAACACAAATTATCATAAAAAAATATTTTTACAGGGCTCAAACCAGAAACAAAATAACTTTTCTAATGGACACGTGTCAATAACTTTTATAAATAAAGATTTTAAAAAAGAACAACAATTGGCGAGTGTGTTAAAAGAAACATTATCTCAAATAGAAAATTGTCTTTCTAGGGGGTTTAAACAGTCAGAAATAGCAGTTTTAGTCAGAGACAACAAACAGTCGTCTCAAGTATCTGAGTGGTTAATTGAAAACAATGTTTCTGTTTTATCCCAAGACTCACTTTCAATAAACAACTCTAAAAAAATAGAGCTCTTAATCAATTTAATTAAACTAAAAGTTGACAACAACAATCAAGAAGCTAGAGCTATACTAATTGGAAAATTTGCCACATTAGTTCAACCTAAAGATTTGTTTGTTTTTTATAAAGAAAACTTAAAAAACGAATTTAAAAGGTTTCTTAAAAACTTAAACATTTTCAGCCTTTACAGGGCTTTTGAAATGTCTTTTTTAGAATCTGTAGATTTTTTCATCAAGGAGCTTAATATGGATTTGAGCAACACTGACCCATATATTTTATTTTTAAGAGAGGTTATATTCGAACAAGTTTCTCAAAACAAAAATAATGAAAAGGAGTTTTTGATTTTTTGGAAAAAAAACAACAAAAAAATTAAAATACCCTCAAGTAGTTCAAAAAACGCAGTACAGGTCTTAACTATTCATAAAGCAAAAGGCTTAGAATTCCCAGTCGTTATCTATCCCTTTGTTGACTCTGTGACTCACAGAAGTGCTGGAAAAAGAAACTGGCTTCCTGTTTTCGAAGAAAATCTTTCAAAAAAAATTTTAATTCCTTTCAACGAAAATTTTAGAGAATACTCTGACTCTTTCCAAAAGGAATACGACAATATAAGCTCAAATGAGGAGTTAGACAATTTAAATTTATTGTACGTTGCCCTTACTAGAGCGGTAGACGAACTTCATTTGATTTCAGAATATCCTAAAACAAAAACTATTAATTCTCACAATCAAATAATCAGAGCTTTTTTAGAAAATTCGGGAGAATGGAAAGAGGATCTCGACAAGTTCAACTGGGGAAAACCAGTTCATAAAGAAAAGTTGAAAAAAAACGAAAGAACCCCTTGCTTTAAAGGATATGAAACCAGATTTTTTCAACCCACCCCGGACACTAAGTTTTTAAATGAAAAAATTGTTTTTGGCAATGTTTTTCACGAATTCATGTCAAATATTGAATTTGAAACCGACTATATCAAAGAAAAAAACGAGCTAATGCTCTCAAAATCAGTTGATAAATCCATCGCTAACAAGGTTATAAAATTATCAAAAAGCGTTATTGATCACCCTGACTTAAAAGAATATTTTTCAAAAAACAACTTAGTTTATTGCGAACAAGAAATTTTCACCGAGTCTAATAAAATAATTAAGCCAGACAGGCTTGTTTTTTTGGATTCTAACAGAGTAGTTATTATAGATTATAAAACAGGAGAAAAATCTACAAAAGATCAAAAACAGATTGTGAAATATCAAAAAACTTTAAAAAAAATGGGCTACAAACTAGAAGCTTCTGTATTAATTTATTTAGAAAATTCGATAGACATAGTAAAAGTTAAATAGAACAAATTTTTTTTTTAAACGCCTATATCCTATAAATTCATTAAGTTTGCACTACAGAATTATAAAAAATATTATTCAATGAAAAAATTAGTTAAAGTATTATCAGTTTTTGTTATGATTTTTTCAGTTAGCACCATGCTAGCTCAAGACAAAAACAATAAATGGCAGTTCGGTATAGGAGTCAATGCAATTGACTTTCATCCCGTAGGAACTGACTCGTCTGACAATCCAACTGGCGGACTGTTTAGTGAGTATTTCAATTTCGACGAAAATTGGAACAATCCGTCAACACCTGTAAACACAGTAAGCTTAATGAGATATGGAACCGAAAACGTTTCATACGGATTTAGAGCATCATTAAATTCTATAACTCGCCTTGGAGATCAGAGAGCAAGAATTAGCCCTACTTTTTTAGGAAGTCTTGATGCCGTTGTAAACTATAATTTACCCCTAACATTAAAAGTTGGTAGCGTTAAAATGAATACTTTTATTGAAGGAGGGACTGGTTACACTTGGTTTGGGAAAGAAAGATCACACACTCTAAACGGTGGATATGGACTAAATATTCCAGTTTCTGAAAAAATGTCAATTAAAATTAACACAACTTACAAGCACGCTTTCAACGATATGCAAGCTTTAAAAGCTCACTTTCAGCATAATGTTGGTGTAGCCATTAATTTTGGAGGCAAAGACTCTGATCGAGATGGTGTTTATGACCAATACGATGATTGTCCAAACACAGCAGGTTTGCCAGCATTTAACGGATGTCCAGATAATGATGGAGACGGGATAGAAAACAGTAAAGATTCTTGTCCTGATGTTGCAGGTTTAGCTCAATTTGATGGCTGTCCAGATTCAGATGGAGATGGAGTACCAGATACTAAAGACGCTTGTGTTAACGAAGCAGGTTCTGTTGAAATGAATGGTTGCCCTGACTCTGATGGAGATAGTGTAGCAGACAATGTTGATAATTGTGCTGATGTAGCAGGTCCAGCGGATAACAACGGTTGCCCGTGGCCTGATTCAGATTCAGACGGTGTTCTTGATAAAGACGACAAGTGCCCAAATGCAGCAGGTTTATCAGCTTATAACGGTTGTCCAATCCCAGCTAAAGAAGTTATGGCACAACTTAATTCAGTTGGAGCTATGATACCGTTTGAATTAAATAGAGCAGAACTAGGATCAAAGGTTAAAGGAATGCTAGGAGATGTTATAGGAATCATGAACAATTACCCTAAAATTCCATTTATGATTGAAGGTCATACTGATTCATCAGGTCCAAAAGCTTTCAATCAAAAACTTTCAGAGCTTAGAGCGATGTCTGTAAAAGAATATTTAGTTGAAAACGGAATTACTTCTTCAAGATTAATGACTGTTGGTTATGGAGAAGACAAACCAAGCGTTTCAAACAACACAAGAAAAGGAAGAATACAAAATAGAAGAGTTGAATTTAAAGTAATTCCACCACCTTCTAAGTAAAAATCTTTTTTTCTTATTAATAACAAAAAGCGTCTGATTTTTCAGACGCTTTTTTTATTTTTATATGGATGACGTATTTTTTAAAAAAAGTAATAAACGATATTAATCTAGAGAAATCAGATTTAAAATCAATTTGTTTTATTCTGCCCAATAAAAGATCTTCTTATGAGCTTAAAAAATATTTATCTGAATCAACAACAAAGCCTGTTTTTGCTCCAAAGATTAACTCTATTGATTCATTAATTAAAGAAATATCAGGGTTAAAAGAAATTAAAAAAAGCTACCTAGAGAATGAAGTATATCAACTTTATAATCAAGCAAAAATACCTGGCTATAAGGAACGGAATTATGACACAGCTGTAGTTAACTCTTTTTTAAAAGATTCATCAGAAATTGAACAGAACCTTTTAAATGTCGAAGATGTAATGCACGAATTAATTGAGCTTAATAAAATAAAACACTGGGGAGAAAACAATCCAAGCATAAACATTAAACAAGAATTTTTAAAATCCCTTACAAGCATTTACCAGGAATTTAAACAGAAGCTCAACACACAAGGGCTTGGCACAAAAGGAATGTGTTACAGTGAAGCGGTCGTTAATCTTGAGCACTATAAAAAAGCGAATACAAATAAAAGATTCTTTTTCATCGGTCTTAACGCACTTTCAAAAGCAGAAGAAATTATCATCAAAGAATTAATTGAGATTAATTCTGGGGATATATTTTGGGACATTGATTCTGCTAGTTTTAAAAACAACAATCATAGCGGTTCTTTTCATATCAGAAAGTACAGAAAAAAATGGAATTTCTATTCCAAAAATAAATTCAAATGGCTAAATAATGACTTTGATTCAGAAAAAAACATAAGCATAATTGAAGCTCAAGGTAATGTTGGGCAGGCAAGAGAAGTAGGAAGAATACTTTCAAAGCCAGAAAATTATGGTACAGTAGGGACGGCGGTTGTGTTAGGTGATGAAAATTTAATGTCACCTATTTTACAATATTTTCCTAAAAACTTAAATAAAGACTCGGTCAGTTTTTCAGTTCCAGTAAAAGAATCAGGAATAAAAAATTTAATTTCTAGTTTGTTAGATTTAAAAACAGAAAAAAGAAACTTCAATTCAATAACACTAATTAACAAAATTTTAAATAGCAATGTTTTGAAAAAAACCTTTGGAAATAAAGCTCCAGAGCCAACCAAGCGGTCTTTTTTAAAAAAACCATTTTCTATTAAGACAAGAACAGAGAGGGTTGCCTATAGTATTTCATTAAAAAAATGGGAAGACAGTAGCGAAGTTTTATTTGAACTAAACACTATTTTACAATTTCTGATTGAGGAGGGAAAGCTTAACGAGTTTGAAAGCCAAGAACTAACTTTAGTTTTATTAGAGTTAAAAGAAATTGAACAACTAAATAGTAAAAAAACAATAAATCTATTAAGACTTAAACATCTGATAAATTCTTTTATCAAAGAAATCAGCGTAAGACATAAGCCAAATAAAGATTCTAAAATTAATTTTATGGGACTTTTAGAGTCTAGGGGCTTAGATTTTGAAACCGTTATTTTTACCTCAGTTAACGAAGGTGTAATGCCAAAAGGGAGAGACTATGAATCGCTACTTCCTTTTGATTTAAAAGTTAAATACAATCTACAAACTCACAACGATAAAGATAGAGTTTATAGTTATCATTTTTATCGATTAATACAAAGGGCAAAAAATATTTTTTTGATTTATAATTCACAGGAAGAAGGATTGAAAAAAGCAGAAAAAAGTAGGTTTATATATCAACTTCAGCTTGAAAAAAACAGAAATCACAAAATAGAATATTATAAGGCTGAATCTAATTTTGAAAATGAAGTGACAATAAATTACTTTAAAAAAACTCCCTCGGCTTTAAAAAGAATAAAAGAAATTTCCTTAAAAGGATTTTCCCCATCTTCTTTAGAAACGTATATAAAAAACCCAAAAGAGTACTATTTTCAAAAGCTATTAAAATTAAAAAAGGAAAAAACTAATGAAGGTTCTGCAGATCATAAAACAATAGGCTTAATTTTTCATGAAACAATAGAATCTTTATACAAACCTTTTATCGGGAAATATTTAGAGAAAAAAGATTTAAAAGAAGTTTTACAAAACATTAATAAAACTCTTAAAAACTCATTTTCTGCAAACAATGAATTGTTTAATTCGGGTAAGAATTTAATACTTTTTGAAGTCATTAAAAGCGGGATACGGGTTTTAATTCAAAACGAATTAAACGACTTAAACAGTGGAAGCAAAATAAAAATAATTGCTCTTGAAAAGCCAATAAAAGGAACCTTAAATCTGAAAAACAGTACAAAGGTTTCAATTACTGGAGTTATTGATAGAATTGATGAAAAAAACGGAGTAGTTCGAATTATTGACTATAAAACAGGATTAGTTAGCTCCAGTAATCTGACAATTAAAGACATGGGCTTGATTTGTAGTGACACCTTAAGAACAAAAGCAATGCAGTTAATGTGCTATGTTTGGATGTATCATAAAAGCACTAGATGTGAAAAAATTTCAGCAGGAATAATTTCCTTTAGAAACTTAAGCAATGGAACTATGAAATTAAAAATTAAAAATTCACAAACAGATTTAATAGACAGTTCCAGTATCGTTAGTTTTGAGAAAGAACTAGAAGGATTAATTAGTGAAATTATGGATCCAAAAATAAATTTTAAAGACTCAGAGGTCTAAAACTCAACCTCAACTAAAACTTCATTTCTTCTGTTGAAAACTTTATAAGGACTATTGTAAGAAAGCACTACAGGTTGACTGTTCAAAATCTTAAAATTTTCAGCTTGAAGCTTATTTAATAAGCTAGAATGATTTTTTTTAATTTTTTCTGAGTTGGAATAACCGCCATATGTTATTGCCGCATAATAACCAGGCTTAGAGTTATAAACCTCGATATTTTTATCATTTGGAATAGCAATATTTTCTAATGAATATTTGGAAGGCAATACAAATTCCATAGTAGACTTGTTGTTTTCACTAGACATATGAACAGGTGTTGTCATTGCAATTTTTTCACTTTTATCATTTTTTCCGCTGATATATTGAAATAATTTTGAAAACCCACCTCTTGAGTTAACTTTTGCCATTAACGATGGGGGATAAAAGCGTATTTCGATATCTTCTATTTGTTTGACGACTTCATATTTTTGGGTTTCGTATCCTTGAGAAAACATAGCGATTGATAATAATAAAAATAAATATTTGATCATAATTAGACTCTTGTTAATTTAATTGGAAATATTTTTCCCGAGTTCCATTGGGGAACATAAACATTCCAATCATCATCAATACAAACATCGTGCGGATTTCTAAAACTTACATTATCGTGTACTGGTCGTTGAAGTAAATTGCCAATATATTTTGGAGAGTTTCCACCAGGCATAGAAATAACCTTATAGTTGTTATCTAGAATAGCTAACATTCCGTCATAACTTCCCCAGTCTTTTGTAACTATAACAGCAAAAGCCAAATAACCGTCTTTAATTACAGGCCTGCAAATATAGCACCCAGGCATCTTAATTGTTTCTATCCATTTTCCATCCAACGTAAACCTTTTAAACTCGTTTTTTGATCTTGAGGTGATCAGTAAAAAAGGATTTTTAGAATCTCTAGTATCAATAGTTACGCCATGGCAACAATCGAATTGATTATCGTTATCTCCGCGACCACCAAAATGACGAATGTAATTTCCCGAATAATCATATTGAATAATATAATCCAAGCCATATCCGTCTGCTACATAGAAATCTCCATTTGAAGCCACTGTAATTTCTGTTGGCTTAAACATGGATTTTGATGTGTATTTTGAAATTTCTTTAGGGGCTTCAAATTCAAATATTTTTTCTCCTTTTAAAGTTGTTTTACAAAATTTATTATTGTCGGGATCGGTGACATATAAAAATTCATCTCCCCCCTCGTTTGAAAGCGTTAAGCCATGAGCGCCAGGCAGATTTAGATTATAAGAGTCTAAAACTTTACCATCTCTGTTGTAGACTAAAATATTGTTTTTAACATGAGTAGTAGTCATGTAAAGCCTGTTTCGACTGTCAATTACCATTTCATGACAATGATTAACAGGATGTTTATATATGTCTTGAGAGCTCCACTTTTTATCTAATTTAAATTTAAAATCTCCGTGACCAATAATTCTATCATTTAAAAGGCCATTACTAAAAGAGAGCGAAGATGTTGAAGCAACACTTGCTAAAACACTTTTTTTTATAAAATTTCGCCTTGAGTTTTTTAGAAGCATTATTAAAGGTACAAGATTTAAATAACAAAAAACAAAACAAAAAAGAAGTGAGTGGCGCTACCTCCAATAACAAATAAATGCCAAATGGCGTGCGAATATTTTATTGTTTTTGATGAATAAAAAAAAGTTCCAAAAGTATAAAGCAATCCGCTTGCTACTATTAACGCCAAACCATTAAATTCTATTAAATCAATAAGGGTATTAATTTTAAAAATTATTAACCATCCCATTGCTAGGTATAAAAAAAGAGAAAACTTTTCATATTTACCAGTATAGAACAACTTAAAAAAGGTACCTATAAACATTATTGCTAAAACCGCTATAAAAATTACAATCCCAGAATCATTGTAAAGCGTAATTAGGCAAATAGGGGCGTAGGATCCTGCAATTAAATAAAAGATACTTATATGATCTAATATCCGTAATTTGTTTTTAAGCTTGACGTTATCTACGTAATGATAAAGAGTGGACGAAACATAAACAAACAACAAACCAAATTCAAAAAACAAAATACTAGAAAGGCTAAAAGCAGACAAATTATTATTAGCCATGATTAACAATGGCAGGCCAATAAGGCTTAAAATTATTCCAATAAAGTGAGTTAATGTATTCCAAAACTCTTCTCTTTTAGTTTGATCCATGTGTCTCTAATATTTTTGTAAGAATTTTTTTTCTTAATATTTTATTATTATTTCTTGGAAATTCTTCCAAATTAAAAACTTTTTTAGGTCTTTCAAAAGAGTCCAATTGCTTAACTAAATCTTTAAAACTAGATGGTGTCTCCCCCTCAAAAACAATAGTAATTTTCTCTCCTAGTTTTTCATCAGGAATCCCTAATATAACAAATGGCACTAAAATCGTTTGGCCTAGTTTTTTTTCCAATTTTTCTGGATAAACTTTTATTCCCCCAGAATTAATAACAAAATCTGCCCTTCCTTTCCAAACAAACCTTTTTTCAGAAATCAGGTCTACAATATCAGTGGTTACAATTGGTTTTGTTAAAATAGAATCACAAAATATTTTAAGACAATTGTTTTCTTTTTCAAAACGAACTCCTTCAAGCGCTTTAAATTCCTGCTCTCCTTTGCTAATATGTTTTAAGGCAATATGCGACACCGTTTCAGTCATTCCATAAGTCTCGTAAACATCAGTTTCATTTTTATAAAGAATTTTTTTGGTTTTTTCGTTTATTGGGGCTCCGCCAACAATTAGAGTTTTTGTTTTGTGTAATTGATTTATGGAATGCTCCAACTGATATGGGGTGAATGCTACAAAATCAAATTTCATGGAAAATGTTTTCAAAGGATTTTTTACAGGCTCTGTTAGGTAAAGGTTTAGCCCTAAAACAAGAGCTCTTACCACCATCATTTTTCCAGCTATATATTCTAAAGGCAAGCAACAAAGAGCCTTGTCACTTGGCTGTAAGTTTAAAAAAGCCCCTGTTCTGTTCGCTGAACGAATCATTTTACTTTTAGATATGTGTAATTTTTTTGGAACCCCAGTAGATCCTGAGGTTTGTAGCTCTAGAGTTAAACTTTTATCAGTCCATTTCTTTAAAAACTTGAAAAGACTATAATGGGTGATTTTAGTGGTTGACAACAAGGATTCTAATGAGTATGAAACACCATTTAATTTAAAATCACTATTGTATAAAACTGAGTTCACTATGATAATAATTGTTTTTGTTGATCAAACAAGGAAAGATCCCATTTGTTTTCTGCAGAGTATTTTAACTGACCTTTATAAATAACGTACGGGGATGAAATATTGTTGGAAAAAAGTTGTCCTGTACCAAGCCCCTGTTTCATATTTGGGGGTTTTTTATACACCCACTGTGCAATAGCATTAAGCCCAATATTACTTTCTAGGGCACTAGTTGCCCACCACTTTACATTATTTTTTGCAGCGATACTAATCCATTCTTCACATTTTTTAAAACCTCCGATTAGGCTGGGTTTTAATATTAAATATTCTGGGTCAATTAATTCAATCATTTTTTCTTTTTCAGAACCTGAAACGTTAATTAGCTCCTCGTCTAAAGCAATTGCAAGAGGGGATTTTTCACATAAAAAGGCCATGTTTTCCCATTGTCGAGTTTGTATTGGCTGTTCTATAGAGTGGATAGAAAAGTCAGATAATTTTTTTAGTTTTTCTAGAGCTTCGGAAAAAGAAAAAGCACAATTTGCATCTACTCTTATTTCCAAATCATCCAAAGAGTATTCTTTTCTAATATCTTTGATTAGATCAATTTCTGTTTTAAAATCAAGCGAGCCTATCTTAATTTTTATACAATCAAAACCAGCCTCAATTTTTTCTTTAATTTGAGTTATCATAAAGTTTTTCCTTCCCATCCAGATTAATCCATTTATTGGAACAGAATCAGCATTTTGCGTAAAAGCAGAAGGAAATAATATTAGAGGATCAGAGGATTCAAATGAACGAAACGCGGTTTCTAAACCAAACAATATTGAAGGGTATAAATTTAGTTTAGCTGATAAAGCTTCAAATCCATCAGAAATATTTTCGCATACTTTTTTTAAGGTTTGCTCAAAATTGTTTTCAGGATCAGGGCTTAACCCTTTTATCAGACTACATTCTCCGATACCAGTTTTACTAGCGCTATAAATCATAATAAACCAACTTTCTTTATGGCTCAAAACACCTCTAGAAGTTCCGCCAGGATTGTGAAAGTTTAGAGTATGTTTGAAATAAAGAGCATTCATTAGATTACAATTTTAAAAAAGTACAAAGAAATCAAAAAAGAAAAAAGAAATGCGTGTAATGCCAAAACTTTAAGATACTTATTGTATACTATCGGACTAGAAACTTTATAAACTTCAATTAAATGAATTAAAAGACCCAAGGAATTTAATATCAAAAATAAATTAAGATAACTAGAAGAAATGTTTAATTCGTATTGAAAATGACAAATTAAAACAACAGCAAAACTTACTAATGTAAAATGATAAATTTTTGCTTTGTGGGCACCTAATAATACGGCAAGTGTTTTTTTACCACAGTCAGCATCATTTTTTATATCCCTCATATTGTTTAAGTTTAAAACCCCAACACTTAA
>ENA-OQVM01003081-OQVM01003081.1-marine-metagenome-genome-assembly--contig:-NODE-3081-length-18491-cov-21.366080_pt1 | contig 18491 bp, 17 predicted proteins | sample MGYA00237776_ERZ505498 | MGnify/ENA primary metagenome ERZ505498 (study PRJEB26159, sample SAMN06265151) | marine metagenome | isolation source: Helgoland LTER site | place: Germany:Helgoland, sampling... | reverse complement strand
TCAGAATTAGCAAGTGTTATAAGTCATGAGATAGCCCACATTAATCAAAAACATATTTCAAGATTTTTAGCGCAACAAGAAAGAGCCTCTTATCAGTCAACTTTTCTTATGGCCGTGGCACTCTTATTGGCTAGATCGAATCCTCAACTCGCAAGTACAACTATGGCCGGGGCATCTGCAGGCTCAGTTCAAGGAGCACTTGACTTTACGAGGGAGAATGAGAAAGAAGCAGATAGAGTTGGAATTCAAACGTTAAATAATGCTGGCTTTGATGTTAGAGGCGCCCGTGATTTCTTTACGACTCTTAAAAAAGCTAATCAGTTTTCTGGTGGAGCGGCCCCAGCATTTTTACAAACCCATCCTATAACAAGTAACAGAATAAGTGATATTGAAGATCGATTAAAAGATTATCCATATAAGCAAAGGTTGGGTAGTCAAACTTTTCACTACGTCAAGGGTAAGTTAAAAGCTCTTCTTGGAGATAAAAGTAATACGAAAAATATCTTAGAGGAAAATATTAAAAATAAAATATATATAAATGAAGCAGGAGAAAGGTTTGCTCTTGCATATATTTACTTAATGGATAATGAATTTATTAAATCACAAGAGCAGATTCAATGGTTATTTGATAATGAAAAATCAAACCCAATGTTAAGTCAGCTCTATATAAATTATTTAATAAAAACAAATAAAGTTACAGAAGCAAAAAAATTATATATACAAAATTTAAATTTTTTCCCATCTAACAGATCTTTTATATTTGGTCTTGCTGATTTATATTTAAGAACACAAGAAACAGAAAAAGCACTAAAACTTCTGAAAAAAAACGAGCAAAAATTTTTACAAGACCCCATTCTTTATAATTTGTATGCAAAAGTTTATGCTAAACAAGGGGAAAAATTACTTCAATATGAGAATCTAGCAGAAGCCGCTTATTATAGTTTTAATCTTCAGGAGGCAATTATGAGAATGGATTTAGCAATTAAAGCAAATGACGGTGATTTTTACGAAAAGTCTAGAGTTGAATCAAGATTAAAAAAATTCCAAAGAGAGCAACAATTTCAAACAAGAGATAAATGATAAGTTTTACTTATCATCATGATTTTAAGATAAAATTATACTAAGTAACCCAGATAAACTATCATTCATAATTATCAATTAACTATAGGAATTAACCATGTCTTCAATTATAAATACAGAAGTTAAGCCTTTCAAGGCGACAGCATTTCACAGCGAAAAAGGTGGCATAGAAGTGACCGAGGCTGATCTTAAAGGAAAGTGGTCCGCTGTTGTTTTTTATCCAGCTGATTTTACATTTGTTTGTCCAACTGAGCTTGGAGATCTTGCAGACCATTATGAAGAGTTACAAAAAATAGGTGTGGAAGTGTATGCGGTATCAACAGATACACACTTTACGCACAAAGCTTGGCATGACACATCAGAAACTATTAAAAAAATAAAATTTCCAATGATTGGAGATCCGACAGGCGTAATATCAAGAAACTTTGATGTGATGATTGAAGAGGAAGGTTTGGCTTTGAGAGGTTCATTCATAATAAATCCAGATGGAATCATTAAAACTGCTGAAATAAATGATTTAGGCATAGGTCGTTCAGCAGCCGATTTAGTAAGAAAGGTTCAGGCAGCTCAACATATTGCAGCTAATCCAAATCAAGCATGCCCTGCTTCTTGGAAACCAGGAGAAGAGGCATTAACTCCATCACTTGATTTAGTGGGTAAAATTTAGAACCAGAAATATAATAGTTTGGTTGGGCAAAAAGTAAGTCCAACCAAAGCTATGCTCCGGAAGACTATTTATGGCACTTTCAACTGAAATTTCAACACAATTAAGACAATACTTAGTGAAGCTTAAGTCAGATGTCGTCATTGAAGCATTTGTGGATGAAAGTGAAGTTTCAACAAATATGAGTGAACTATTGGTTGAATTAGCAGAGATGACAGAAAAAATTTCTCTCAATATTCATAAAGATAAGGCTGAGAGAACGCCATCTTTTAAAATAAATAAACCAAATGAAACAACCGGTATTCAATTTGCAGGAATTCCTTTAGGACACGAATTTTCATCATTAGTACTAGCTTTGTTACAGGTGGGCGAACATCCATTAAAAATTTCAGAGGGTTTAGTCGATCAAATTAAAAACATAGAAGGAGAATTTTTTTTCGAAACCTTCATTTCCTTGTCATGCCACAACTGTCCAGATGTTGTTCAAGCGTTAAATATCCTATCACTTATAAATCCTAATATAAGCCACTGTATGGTGGATGGCGCACTATTTCAAGATGAGGTGAAAAGAAAAAAAATAATGTCAGTCCCAACAGTCTTTCTAAATGATATTGAGTTTGGGCAAGGTAGGATGGAACTAGAGGAGATTATCAATAAAATTGATACAAAGGCTGGTGAAAAAAAAGCTGATCAATTATCCCAAAAAGAGCTTTTCGATATCCTTGTTGTTGGTGGGGGTCCAGCAGGCGCATCGGCTGCAATTTATTCAGCAAGGAAAGGAATAAAAACAGGAATTATTGCTGAGCGTTTTGGGGGACAGGTCATGGATACACTAGGAATAGAAAATTTTATTTCTGTACAAAAAACTGAAGGCCCAAAGTTAGTGAAAGCGCTTGAAGAGCATGTAAAAGAATATGATGTTGACGTCATTAATCTTCAGACAGCAAAAAAAATTGTAAAAGTAAATGATTTATTATTTGAGGTTCACCTAAATAGCGGAGGCATTCTTAAATCTAAGTCAGTCGTTATTGCCACTGGGGCAAGCTGGAAGGAATTAGGTGTTCCTGGAGAAAAAGAATTTAAGGGGAAAGGGGTAGCCTATTGCCCACATTGTGACGGCCCTCTGTTTAAGGGCAAAGATGTAGCTGTAGTCGGAGGGGGGAATTCAGGTATTGAAGCTGCAATTGACTTAGCAGGTATCGTTAAGCATGTCACTATCTTAGAGTTTGCTGCCGAGCTTAATGGTGATCAGGTATTAATTGATAGATTAAAGAGCTTAGATAATATTGAGGTTGTACTTAATGCCAAAACAAATGAAATTTGTGGCTCAGATAAAGTAACGCACTTAGTTTATACAGATAGAAAACATGAAAAAGAAGAGAGAATAAATATTGAAGCGGTATTTATTCAAATTGGTTTAAATTCAAATAGTGACTGGGTAAAAGAGGATATAAAATTAAGCCAATATGGCGAAATCGAAATCAATGACCATGGAGAAACATCAATGCAAGGTGTTTTCGCAGCAGGCGACGTCACTACAATACCTTATAAACAAATCATTATAGCTATGGGAGAAGGCTCAAAAGCAGCATTAGGAGCTTTTGACCATCTAATAAGGCATTAATTAAATAAAAAATTTAATCGTTGTTTTTAAGAAGTTTTTTTAGGAGAGGTATAGTAATTGGCTTTTTCATTTTTAAAGACCAATTATCTAATGCGTCTAAGGTTGCGATTAAGAAGTGTAAGTCCCTTTGTAAATGTTTCATACAATATTCAATAACATTCTCGCTACATGACATTCCTTTTTGTTTTGAATGACTCAATAATGCTAATTTTTTCTCGCTATCTGTTAGTGGTTTAATTTGATAGACAAGACCCCAGCTAAGTCTACTAGCTAAATCACTCCGCAAACCCATGTTGTTGGGAGAGTTAGCCCCAGTTATGAAAAGTTTTTTACCATTCTCTTTGCAATCATTAAAAATATTAAAAGCTTCTACTTGCTCTATATCATTTTTAATATCAATATCCTCAATAACAAAAATGTTATCTTTTTTTACCACATCGGATAAATGTGACTTCCCTGCGCCTTCAACACCCCACAAATAAAAAAATTGAAGGTTTTTGTCAGTCATAAATTTTTTTATAATGCTAATTGCTTCAGAGTTATCACCAATAATAAAATTTTCAAATGATTTAACCTTAGGTGTTTGTATATCGAGTAAAAGTTGATCCATCATTCCTATGGCACCATGTGCCTATTGAGTAAAATTAAGTTAAAATCTTACTATACATAAATTCGCAAATCTAATAAGGATTAAACCAAATTGTCTCAAAAAAAATATGAAGATAACTCAATTACATATAAGGATTCTGGAGTAAATATTGAGGCTGGAAACAACCTAATTGAAAAAATAAAACCACATGCAAAGGCTACTTTTAGAAAAGAGGTTTTAGGTGGGTTAGGTGGTTTTGGTTCAATGTTTGAGATGCCAAATCATATCAATAATCCAGTACTTGTTTCTGGCACTGATGGCGTGGGAACAAAGTTAAAATTAGCATTTGAACTTAATAAACATGACACGATAGGACAAGACTTAGTTGCAATGTGCGTCAATGATATTATTGTTCAAGGAGCTGAGCCCTTATTTTTTCTGGATTATTTCGCATGTGGAAAATTAAATACTCAAATTGCTGAAAAAGTAATCAAGGGTATCAGTGATGGATGCAAGCTAGCAAAATGCTCTCTGGTTGGAGGTGAAACTGCAGAAATGCCGGGAATGTATCAAGGTGATGAGTACGACCTAGCGGGCTTTTGTGTTGGCGCAGTAGATAAAACCAAAATAATCGATGGTAAAAGTGTAGATGAAGGCGATATCATAATTGGTATTAGTTCATCTGGAGCACATTCAAATGGATATTCCCTTATTAGAAAAATAATATCTGAAAAAAAAATAAATTTAGATTTAAAAATTGATAATGAGACTATTGGTGATTTATTAATCAAGCCTACGAAAATTTATACGCAATCAATTTTAGAAGTTTTAAAAACTGAAAAAATAAATGCAATGGCACATATTACTGGAGGCGGCTTGACTGAAAATATTCCAAGAGTTATTCCTAATGAGTTCAAGGCTGTCATCTCAAAAATTTCCTGGCAAATGCCTAAATTATTTAGCTGGATTAAATCTGAAGCACACCTAGACGATGACGAGTTATTTAAAACATTTAATTGTGGAATTGGTATGGTTATCATAGTAAAAAAAGAATCAAAAGACAGAGTAATGATATCCCTCAGAAATTCCAAAGAAAATGCCTTTGAAATTGGAAAAATAACTAAAAAAGTTGTTGATGAACCACAAATACAAATTATCTAAGTATTTATTAGTATTAGTACTTTTTTCTCAAAGTCTTTTTGCCTTCAAGAAGCTACCGGAAAATTTTTACATTGATTACGAACTATTCCAGTTTATAAAACTAAGAAATATTGAAGTAGAAAAAACCCAAATATCCTCCGGCGAAATAAAATTACAATATAAGCAGAAAAATAAAAAATATGATTTGAATGTTTTGTTAAAAACTAAAAAATTTCTAAAATTTTTTGGGGATAAAGATATTCAGAGCAAAGGTTTTGTTGGCAATAAGGGGCTTTTATTCAATTCATTCCTAGTCAATGACCTAAAAAAACCAAAAAAAAATGTATCTGTAACTTTCGATAGAAAAAATGACAAGCTAAAAGTTGACTACAAAAAAAAGTTAACTGAAAAAAAGTATGTGGGTAATTTATTAGATATACCTACATTAATTCTACAATTTCATTTTGAAAAAACTAAGCCTAAATATTCATTTGATTTTTTAGAAGGAAAAAAAGTTAGAAATATTGAATATAAAAAAATTAAAGATGAAAGTATAAAAATCAATGGAAGAAATTTTCAAACGGAATTATATGAGGGAGAAATTACCTCAGTTAAAAATTCAAAGCATTTTATTTGGCTCTCAAAAAGTGTTTATAGAATCCCTATTAAAATAAGATTAAAGATGAAGGGTGGATTAATGATTGACCAAAATTTAAAAAACACAGATCTTAAAATTAAAGAAATAGATGAATAGATTTTCTATAAAGTCATGTGCCGAGGTTTTAGAAGAAAGCTTTTCTAATAACTTTCCAGCTGATTCTCAGTTGAGTTTCTTTTTTAAAAAAAATAAAAATATAGGCAAATCTGAGAGATCACTCATTGCTGATACTTATTTTAATGTCATTAGAAATAAAAGATATCTTGAGGTTTTAGGCTCAACATCAAATCCATTTAAATTAATTCTTATATATTTAATTAAATTACAAGGAAGGAGTATTCGTGATTTATTACCCATGATCAGTGAGGAAGATGGAAAGTGGCTTTCTAAAGTAAAAGCAAATAAATTAAAAAACATAGATCTCTCAGTAAAATTAAGCCTACCTGATTGGTTTTGGCTAAAGTTATCTGCTCAGTACAATGAAAAAAAGGCCACACAAATTGCTAATTCCCTTTTATCACCTGCGCAACTCTGTGTCAGAGTAAATACCTTTAAAGGTAAAGGTAGGCAAGAGATAATGACTGAACTAAAGGAATCGTTTCAGGAAGTAGAAAGCCAAATTCTAGAAACTAAAATATCGCCAATTGGTATTAATTTACCCAGAGGTAGTTACATACAGAAACATCCACTTTATCTTGAAGGTAACATCGAAGTTCAAGATGAGGGAAGTCAATTATTATCATATTTAGCTGATGCAAAGAGAGGGCAGATGGTCGCAGATTTTTGTGCTGGCGCAGGAGGTAAAACGTTAGCTATGACAGCTATGATGAAAAACACCGGAAGAATATATAGTTTTGATATTTCAGATAAAAGATTAGATAGCTTAAAAACTAGATTAAAAAGATCAGGTGCATCAAATATCTCAATACAAAGAATTTCAAGTGAAAACGATAATAAAATTAAGAGATTAAAGGAAAAGTTCGACAGGGTTCTTGTTGACGCACCATGTACTGGCTTTGGGACACTACGTAGAAATCCAGACCTAAAATGGAAGCACTCAGAGAAGTCATTGATGGAACTAATAGCTAAACAAAAGAACATTCTTCGTTCGGCAGCCAGATTATGCAAAAAAAAAGGATTATTAATATATGCAACATGTAGTTTGCTTAATGAAGAAAATGAAGAACAAGTGAAAAATTTTCTCCTTGAAAATTCAGATTTTAAATTAATATCAAAATCTGTAATACTAGAAAAATATGGTGTTCCTTTGGACGATAAAAAATACCTAAAGCTAAATCCATTTGAAAATGACACGGATGGTTTTTTTGGAGCAGTTATGGAGAGAGTTAGATAATGAAAAATGCAAATAAATATATACTGCTTGCCGCGATAGCGGGAATTATAATTGGACTAGTCATAAAAAAATTTCCCGATTCATTAATACTTCAATATGTTTCAGATATATCTATTTTGGCAGGCCAAATTTTTATTACCACGTTAAAAATGATTTTAGTTCCTCTGGTATTTTTTTCTATTGTGAATGGTATTTCAAACCTAGCTTCCTCTAATAAAGCAGGTACTATCTGGAGATCAACACTTTTATACTTTGCCGGAACCATGTTTTTCGCAGTTTTTATTGCAATGATAGCAATGAATTTGTTTAAGCCAGGCATAGGAGTTTCAATAGATGCTTGGCAGCTAAATGAGGTAGTAACGTCTGAAGCATTATCTTTTAAAGATTTTATTTATCAATTCATTTTAGGTTTATTTGAAAATCCTTTTTCATCACTGGCAAACGGAAAAATCCTACCTCTCATTATATTTTCTATCTTGATTGGCATAGCGCTAAATGAAAAAAATAAAGCATTAAACTCAGCAAGAGATTTTTTTAAAAGCTTTTATGAAATAATTTTTAAAATTGTAAATTGGATTATGTATATTGCCCCTTTTGGCATATTTGGCTTACTGGTAAATATGGTGGTTAGTCAAAATATAACAATCTTCTCTCAAGTTGGAATTTTTATGCTGATTGTTATAGGGGTAATTTTATTTCACGGAATAATATTTTTACCAACTCTATTATTCATATTTAATAGAGTAAATATTTTGTCTTTATGGAAAGGGGGGAGAGTGTCATTTATTTCGGCATTTGCAACAAGTTCGAGTAGTGCCACACTCCCTATTACACTCAAAGCATCACAGAATAACTTCGGTGCATCAAAAGATGTTTCTAATTTTGTTTTGCCTATCGGTGCTACCATGAATATGGATGGAACGGCAATGTATGAAGCAGCAGCGGCTTTATTCATCGCAAATTTAGTAGGACTAGATTTAGGATTATCTCAACAGTTTGTTTTATTTTTTATTGCTATGATCGCCTCAATCGGAGCCCCTGGAATTCCAAGTGCGGGAATGGTGACAATGGCTATGGTGCTTCAAGTGTTGGGACTTCCTTTGGAAGCTCTTGGCATATTAATACCAATGGATCGTTTGCTAGACACCTTCCGAACAACAGTAAATGTTGAAGGCGACTTAGTGGGGACCTTAATTATTGATAAATTAGTTAAGGATTAATTTTCTTTTTTCGTTCTAAAAAATCTAACGATAATGAGTAAGCTGACGGGATAACGACTAACGTGAGCAGCGTAGAAGACAACATGCCTCCAATAACGGCAACCGATAAAGGACCATTAGTTTCTGATCCTGCACCATAACCCAATGCGGCTGGTAGAAGAGCAAGTATAAGTGTCAGTGAGGTCATAAGAACAGGCCTCAACCTTATAGGGCATGCTTCTAAAAGTGCTTGATTAGTGCTCTTACCCTTTGATTTAATTTGGTTGGTCATATCGACCAGTAGAATGGAATTTTTGGCAACCAAGCCTATTAATAAAACCATTCCAATCATTGAGTATATATTCAGGCTATTTCCAGTTACCCACAACAACATCACTCCACCAATAATTGCCAGAGGTTGTGCGAGCATTACGATTAAGGGTTGAAAAAATGAATTGAATAGACTCGATAAAACCATATATAAGAGAACTGTTGCCAAGGAAAAAGCAAATAAAATATTACTTGTTGTTTTGGCAAATTCCTTAGCCTGACCAACAAGTTTAATAGAATACTCACTAGGGAGTATTTTTTGACTAGCATTGTCTACAACTTTGACGGCTTCACCAAGAGAAATTGTTGGGTTGGCGTAAAAATTTGCAGAGTATTGTAAATCTTGCCTCCCCATGACAGCTGGACCTAGCGTTTCTGTGAAGCTCGCAATAGAATCAAGTCTTACAAGCTCACCCGTATCTCCTTTTAAATTAATTTTTTTAAGGTCAGATATCTCCTCAATAATGCCATCTTTTGCTTTCATTCGAATATCATACCTTTGACCATCCCCAGGCTCATCGTTAAACCGAGCTACATCAAGCCCATTACTAAAAACGGAAATCGAATTTGCGATATTGGCTGCACTAATTCCAAAACTCGCAGCTCTTTCTCTATCAATTTGAAGATTCATTTGAGGTAAACTGAGTTGTAAATCTAAATCAATACGCCCTAGACCTTCGATTTGTGACAATTCGTATTGTAGTTGATCTGCTAAGGACGAAACTGTCTCAATATTTGGTCCGATGAGAGAAAATTGTAAAGGTTCAGATCGCCTACCGCCAGCAATTGAGGGAGCGGATATAAAAGCCTTCACTCCAGTTAAAGAATCAAAATCACCTTTAATCTGTTTTATTATTTCCGATTGAGACAACAGGCGATTTTGTTTATCTTTAAGCATCACACTTATAAACCCTGAATTGACTTGACCTCTGCTTCCTAATCCAATGGAAGAAAATACACCCTTGATAACACCATCGTATTTATCAAGAACATTTTCAATTTCAAGTAATTTTTTATAGGTATAGTCCATATTGGAACCGAGGGGAGTTTTAAATCTAACACTAAATCTACTTTCATCTTGTTCCGGCAAAAAAGTTTTTTCGACTTTCGAAAAAAAGAATCCGCTCGATAGTACAATAAGAAAGCTCACTAAAAGAACTTTCCAGCGATGATTCAGTGACCAAGTTAAGATTTGCTTATAAAATTTTTCAAGCTTCATAAAAGTGCTATCAAATTTTGATAAGAAACTAATGGGGTTTTCTTTTTTTTCTAAGAACTTTGAACATAGCATGGGGGTTAAGGTAAGTGAAACGAGTAAAGAAACAAGCACTCCACTTGTGACGACAATGGCAAATGATTCAAAAAAACGACCTACAATTCCTTCCATAAAAATAACCGGACCAAAAATACATACTAGAGCAATGGATGAAGCTAATACGGCAAAAACCACTTCATTACTTCCATTAATAGACGCATTAAAAATGTTTTTATCAATTTTTTTATGGTGTCTAAAGACATTCTCAAGAACAACGATGGAGTCATCAACAACAATCCCAATGAGTAGGATCAATGCTAGCAATGTCATGCTATTGAAAGTAAAGTTATAGAAATACATAATTGCTATGGCTCCTAAAAGGGAGATTGGTATAGCTACTGCAATAATTAAAGTCGATCTAATCGAGCCCAGAAATAAAAGGACAATGAGCGAAGCCAGAATAGTCCCTTCCAAAATATGCTCCTGAAGCGACTTCACCATAGACTTAATATAAATTGAATCGTCTGTTGAATACTGAATTTTTAAACCCGGAGGTAAATTTGGTGTGATTTCATTTTCAACTTTTTCTCGTACTTTTTTTATGATATCGACGGTATTGGTATTTGCTACTTTTACAATGCCTAAGCCAATACTTGTTTCACCATTAAACCTTGCTGTTTCTCTGTAGTCATCAAGACCATCTTCAACTTCAGCAATATCTTTAACCTTTATTGCTCCTCCATCCCGGTAAGCAATAATCATTTCTTGGATATCATTGACATTATGAAACTCTAGATCGAGTTTAAACATTTTTTCTGATTTTGATCTTACAAGAAATCCTCCTGGAAATTGGACATGTTCATTATCGAATGCGGAGATAAGATCTTCAGCTGTAATTTTAAGCGCTGACATTTTTTCGGGCAAAAGGTTTATTCTTACAGTCCTATCTCTTTTACCTCCTAATCTAATTTCACCGACACCATCTACTGTTTCTATTTTTTTCTTTAAGATGTTTGAGGCATATAAATTAAGCTGTTGTATTGTTCGATTACCTGTTAAAGATAGCCACATGATCGCACTTGCATTTGTTTCGACTTTTCTCACAACTGGTGGGACAACATCTTTTGGGAGTCTACGAGCAACTTGGCTCACCTTTGACTGAATTTCATTAAATGCTACTTCAATATCCTTATCTAAATTAAAGGTAATACTTACCACTGATACACCTGGGGAGGACTCAGACCTAATTGACTCAATTCCTGGAGTGGTATTGACAGCATTTTCGATAATATTTGTAATACTTGAATCTATAATTTCTGGATTTGCACCCTCAAGAGAGGTTGTAACAGATAGGATGGGAAATTCAACCATAGGGAATTTATCAATTCCAATTTTTTGAAAACCAATAATACCAAGCAGCACAAAGATGCCAGATATCATCCAGGCTAAAACATATCTTCGAATTGAAATTTCAGGCAGCGTCATTATTTAATTTTGCGTAATATTAATTTTAGCCTCATCGGTAAGGTAAGCAGCACCCTCGACAGCTATTATTTCGCCAAGCTTTAAACCCGAAGTAATTTCTGTATTTCCATTTTGGGTGATTCCCGTTTGAACAGACTTTTCATATGCAACATCATTTCTAATTACATAAACAACTTGTCCAGCTGGTCTCAGAATTATGCTTTGTTCAGGAACACTTAAATTGCTTATTTCCTTAAAAACTACTGTCCCCCTAACACTGCCTCCAGCTTGCCAATTAGGCTGATTAACAATATCAGCAATAACATCAATTGAAAGGCTATCAGAAATTAACTGAGGCTTTAATTCTGCAATTTTGACTATAATTTTTTCTTCTACTATCGGACTTTTTAATTCAATAGGTAATCCGGGTTGAAGTTTTGTTGCTAATCTTTCCGGAAAGGGAACATGAGCTCTTAAACGATCATTATTCATTATCTGAATTATTGGATCTCCTATTTTTAAAAAATCTCCAATAGAGGCTATCTGCCTCTCAACTTTTCCACTAATAGGTGAATATATTTTAGTTTTACTTAGTCTGTACTTAGCTATTTTAGCCCTTGCTTCTGATATTTTTATTAACTCTTCAGTTTCATTTTTTTGATTTACTATTTCATCAAGTGCATTTGGGGATATAAAATTCTCATCAACTAATTCAGAATTTCTTTGGTAGGTTTTATTTTGACCATTTAAGCGTATTTTTAGTTGACTTAATTCAGCTTCAGCTAATTCCAGTTGATAGCGATAATCTTGATCATCAAGCTGTGCAATAAGATCTCCTTTTTTTAGGATGGTGCCCGTTTTGGTATAAATTTTTTTAACTGAAGATGCAATTTCTGATCTGATTGTAGGATCCATTAAGCCTTCAATATTCCCTATGGCTGACTCTTGGTCTTTAAAGTTATAGATTTTAACTGGTGAAGTACTAATATTAATTATTCTCTGTTTCTTTTTCTCTGTTTCTTCCTTTTGCCCACAACCAAAAAGAATCAAAGATAAAAAAAACAAAATAAAAACTTTTTTAAACATTACAAATTTTCCGAGTTTATTAAATTCCAATCAAAAAAATGACCTGGATCTGTTTTTCTACCAGGGGCTATATCACTATGACCAACAATATCTGTGACAGGATATTTCATGCGCAAAGATTTTAAAAGTTTTAACAGAACTTTATATTGGATATCTTCATATTTTATTATATCTGAACCCTCGAGCTCTATTCCAATTGAAAAATCGTTACAATTTTTTTTATTTTTCCAAACTGACTCACCGGCATGCCAAGCTTTTTTAAGGCAAGATACAAACTGTATAAGTTCACCTTTTCTTTTAATTAAAAAATGTGAGGAAACCTTAAGATCTTTTATTTTTTTAAAATAGGCATGCTGACTAATATCAAGGTCATTTTTAAAAAAATCTTCAATATGTGAATTACCAAATTTATTTGGTGGAAGGCTGATGGAATGAATAACAACCAATGAAATGGTTTGTTTGGATGGCCTTAAATCATAATTGGGAGACTCAATTTGTGTTACTTGAGGAAGATACCCATTTTCATCAATCCTAAATAATTTATCTTGAGAAGTCATTGATTCAATTATAATCAAGTATTTTAATAATAAAGTAATTGATTTAAATTTTTAAAGCTATGAGGTGATGTTATGTTGACAGATGAATTCCTTAAACTTTTTTTTGACGCAGTTATATTTGGGATTGTAGATAACGGGGTGATGCTTGTAGGGGCATTTTTTGGACTTGGACTAGAAAAATATTTGCCTGGACGTTTGCAAGTGGGTTTAGGTGCAATTATTGGCGCCGGTCTTGGTAACACCGTAAGTGATTTTATGGGTGGGGCAGTCAGTTTAAATTGGGCACTAGCATTTGGAACCGCATTAGGATGTTTAATTGCCTTAATTCTAATACCTGTCATTCATATCATAAAAAAATAAAGAGTACTTTCTTGTCAGTGAAATGAAAATAAATTATATCCTAAGACTCTACTCCTGTTTTTTTTATGAATTATTAATCCAAATTGCATTATGGTTTCTAATTGCATTTATCACGATATATATCTTTGCAATTAATTCGACAGACCAACCTCATCTTTTCCAGTTTATTTTGTGGGTAACTTCAGGTGTTTATTTTGTTTCATCTTGGTATTACGGAGGTCAAACTTTGGCTATGAAAGCTTGGAAAATAAAGCTAGAGATCCCTAAAAAAAACAAATTTATTTCTTGTGTACTAAGATATTTTTTAGTGTGTATTGGATTAATTTTATTTTTTATTTTTTATATGAATATCTTATTTGGAGCAAAGCAATATTTGCATGATTTGATTTTAGGATTAAAAATTAGAGACGTTCGAACCTCATAATCATATATATACCGAGAGATAGAAATAAAAAAGAGGGAAGGAGGGAGCTTAAAAAGGGAGGCCAGTCATTCAATAAGCCTACATGCCTAAATAATGTATTTATAATCTGATAGCCAATTCCGATAGAAATACCAATGAACATTTTTAGGAATTTACCTCCGGATCTTTGTTGTAAAAAACCAAAGGGAAGGGCAAATAGAATCATGACTATTGGCATCAGTGGGTTAATTAATTTTTCCCATAAGGCAGTTTCGTATTTAGAAGACCTTTGGTTATTAATTTTAAGATAATTAATAAATTTGACTAAATTGAATATTGACATTTTGTCGGGTGAAATTATCAAAACATTCATCATTTCTGGGCGAATCAATGACTTCCAATTTCCCTTTTCTATTTTTTCTGTAATGATCTGATTTCCTACAAAATTCTTAACTGTTATTTGAGTTAGATCCCAATTTCCATCATCAAATTTCCCATTTTTTGCATCAATAATGGTTCTCAAATTAAATTGATCATCAAACTCATATATATGTATGTTTGACAATGTGGCATCTGGCAAAACATTTTCAATATTGACAAAATTATTACCATCCTTCATCCAGAAGCCAGATTTAAATTCCATACTAATTGAGGTATTGGTTGCATTTGTTTTGAGTTGTTGGGCATTTTTTTCACTATTAGGTGTAATTAAATCTCCAACAGCAAACGTAAGAATGCTAAAAAAAATCGCAATAGGCATAACAGCTCTTGCGATCTGCTTTATTGAAAGGCCGCTAGATCTCAAAACAATTAATTCTGATTGATGGGATAATTGACCAACAGTATACATTGCACCAATTAATACGGCAGTTGGAATGAGTTTGTAGATATGTCCTGGTATTGTAAGAAGAACGTAAACGATTGCTTGCGTTACCCCATACTTCTTATCATCTAAATCGGAAATCTCTTGAATAAATTCAAAGAAAGAAAAAAGGCAAATACCTCCAAATAGGAACAAAGTAATGCCTAAAAATAGTTCTTTATTTAGATACTTAGTGACTTGATTCATTTATTATTTTTTCTAAAAAAAGTTGGCATTAAATTTAGATTAAGTGATCTTCTGTAAATTAAATAAATAGCAATGCTAAGAAAAACAAAATGTGAAAACCAAGAGCCTATCCAAATACTAAGTTGCCCTGTTGCTATTAAGCTATTTGAAATACTTACAGCATTATTATAAATAACGAAAAGTAATATTGCGGCGATAATATTCATGGATCTTCCTGACCTAGGATTATTAAAGCTCAATGGAATTGCAATAATTATAAGAATGAATGTAGATATTGGAAGGGAAAGCCTCCAAAGAAACTCTGCTTGAAACTTTTTATTTGATAGATTGCCTATAAGGTCAGTTGTTTTTTTTGCCTCCATTTTTGAAACTCTTGCACCTACCGCGGAGAGTGAGGGGATATCTTTTTCAATTAAAATGCCGTATTCCTTATATTTTACTGTAGTGAATTCTTCAGTTTCTCTTTCACCTTCATATCTTTTTCCATCAAGCAAAACAATATAATTTTCACCTTTTTCATTGGCATACCTCTTCCCTTTACTTGAAACCATAACGCCGAGCTTTCCATTCTGGTAAGACTGAATAAAAATATTATTGACGGTATTTCCTAGCTCACTAAATCCCTCTACATATAAAATCCTATTATCAGACTTAGATTCTTTAAAAATTCCTGGACTAATTGCTGAAAACTCATCACGAGTTTTCAGCCCATTTTTATATTCTTCGACCTTTTGCACTGCCCATGGGCTGACAAGGAAAGAAAGAAAACCAATTAACAAAATAGTAGGAATTGAAAAATAAATAATAGGCTTTATTAGCTTTGACAAACTTAATCCAGAGCTTAACCATACGATCATTTCACTATCCTTGTACCATCGGCTGAGAGCCATTAAGATGGTTAAAAATAAAGTAATTGAAAGTAAAAGGGGGAGGTGTTTTAATAAATTAAAAACTAAAATCGTATCAATCGTGTCATTAGGTATAATACCCTTTGCTGCAAGTCGAAAAACATAGACAATTCTCTGAGCGACGACGACTCCTGTAAGAATAAGAATTGTTGATATAGCTGTATAAAATAATTCTTTATTTAGTTTTGTTTTATATAGCATTAATTAAAGTTAGTTCTTATAGACAACATTAAGGAATGTTAAATGAAATTTCAACTAAAGTCAGATTCAATTTCAAAATTATCTGCTGATATTATTATATTGGCGGTTAATAAAAGTAATGACCTTTGCTCATCAACGAGTTTAAGCAAAACTTTGCGAGATGCTCTTAACTTAATAATAAAGCTAGATGACCTCCCTAAAAATACTGGCTCGATAAATATAGAGCATATGCATGGAGAATTTAAAAGGGTATGTTTTGTTCGTATACAAAATCAGGATAGTCTTGATGAAGAAGATCTATTGAAATCAGCAAAAAATATTTTTAAAAAGTTGAAATCAATTAAATGTGGAACAGTAGTTTTACCGGTCAACCAATTTGTTAATAAAAAAATTAATGAGGGTACTGTAGCTAACCTATTTACAAAGGCGGCTATAGATGAGTCGTATGAAGTTAATTCTTTAAAATCCGATAAAAAAGCTTCAAAAAATAACTATCAAATAAATTTCCAGGTTAACAAGCTGGATAGTAATGCTATTAAATTGGGCATAAAAGAAGGCCACGCTATTGCTGAAGGTATGAATTTAACTAAAGATTTAGGTAATTTGCCCCCCAATATCTGTACTCCTACCTATCTAGCAAACCAAGCAAAAAACATTGCTAAAGATTTTAAGATGAAATCAACAATATTAAGCCAAAAACAGATTGAAAAATTAAAAATGGGTTCCTTTTTATCGGTTGCAAAAGGAAGTAGATTAGAGCCAAAGTTCATTATCATAGAACACAAGAAAGGTAAAAAGTCTTCAAAACCTGTTGTGTTAGTTGGTAAAGGTATTACATTTGACTCAGGTGGCATCTCTCTTAAACCAGGTTCAGCAATGGATGAAATGAAATATGATATGTGTGGTGCTGCAACAGTTCTGGGAGTTATGAAAACTATTGGTCTTTTGAATTTACCACTTAATGTAGTGGGTTTAATTCCTGCATGTGAAAATATGCCAGATGGGCTTGCGGTTAAGCCAGGTGATATTGTAACAAGCATGTCAGGCCAAACAATTGAAATCCTTAACACTGATGCTGAAGGAAGATTGGTCTTGTGTGATGCGTTAACTTATGCAGAGAGATATAAACCAGAAACCGTAATTGACATAGCTACACTAACAGGTGCATGTGTAATTGCCCTCGGTCATCATGCATCAGCAGTTTTTAGTAAGAGCGATGAACTTGCAAATGATTTGCTTGCGGCAGGTAAAAAATCAATTGATAAGGCATGGCGAATGCCACTATGGGATGAGTATCAACCACTTCTTAATAGTAATTTTGCGGACATTGCTAATATCGGGGGAAGAGCTGCAGGCAGTATCACGGCAGCATGTTTCTTATCAAGATTTACCAAAAAATATTCATGGGCACATATAGATATTGCGGGGACTGCATGGAATTCAGGAGCAAATAAAGGTGCTACAGGACGACCAGTCAGTTTACTAAGTCAGTTTTTAATGCATAAGTCTAAAAAATAAAATTTACGCTTTTGACAAATATTAAATTTTTTTTTAACGTTGAAAGTAAAATAGATTTAGTTTTTTCGTTACTCCCAGAGAGGCTAAATAAAAAAAGAAATTCTCTGATTTATTGTTCAAATGATATTCAACTAAATCATTTATCAGATAAATTGTGGGGGGATAGTTCTGACTGCTTTTTCCCACACGAAGAAAATAATCATCATAATCTTAATAAGATTACTTTAAGCAACAAAAGTATTGAGTGGATGGACGATACCATTATAAATATTTCATCTAAGATGGTTGATGGTTTCAACAGGTACTTAAATTTGTTTGAAATCGTATCTATTGACGAAGAAGATAAGAAACTCGCAAGAATTAGATTTCAATACTTTAAAGATCGTGGTTACAACATACAGAGCATTGATGCAAAAAAAGCTTAGGTTTTGATTAGATCTAAGTATTTATCTTTTGATAAAAAATCATTTTCCTCAACCTCGCTCATAAACTCCACGCGGCAAATCCATATGTTGAAAGGGTCTACATTAATTTTTTCTGGTGAGGACTCAATTTCAGGGTTAATTAAGGTTATTTTTCCATTTTCAGGCGCAATGATATCTGATGCTGTTTTGACTGACTCAATTGAGCCGAGCGCTTGATTTTTTTTGAACTCGCTATTTTTATTTATTTCGACGTAAACGATATCTCCAAGTAAATCCTGTGCAAAGTCTGTAATCCCCAAAATATAAGAATCCCCATTTAGTTTTAGCCAAATGTGGTCTTTTGAATATATGATGTTATCTGGATATGTCATTAAAAACTCTTTTGGTAATTTACAATATACTTTTATATTGTTTTTAAAAAAAAATGTATAATTCTTAGAATTATAAACGAGGATTAAAACTATCTATGAATAAATTTATATGTTTTGTATCATCCTTTTTCCTCCTTCTAAGTATTTCTTTTAATTCTTTCTCCGATAATCAGCTTGATAACTTTAATAGCAAGTTTGCAAAATATAAGTCTGACCCAAAAGTAAGGTCAGCCAAA